>OBXS01000032.1_pt1 | contig 108277 bp, 92 predicted proteins | sample 1476681 | NCBI WGS metagenome assembly OBXS01 (sample SAMEA2580183, study PRJEB22360) | human gut metagenome | biome: human gut; feature: human-associated habitat; material: faeces | place: Denmark | collected 2008/2010
TTACGCCGCATGCCCGGTGGGGGGGGTGTTGACTCTCGCGGGAGCCACAACGGCTGCGATGACGGTCGCGGGATTCAGCCTGCCAATTGTTTTGTTAAGCGCCCTGGGCACTGGCATCCTGGCAGGATTGTGGAACGGCATACTGGTAGCGATCCTCAAAATTCAGCCGTTTGTCGCCACCCTGATCCTGATGGTCGCCGGGCGCGGCGTGGCGCAACTGATCACCTCCGGACAGATCGTCACATTTAACTCACCGGATCTCTCCTGGTTCGGCAGTGGATCGCTGTTGTTCCTGCCAACGCCAGTCATTATTGCGGTGCTGACGCTTCTCCTGTTCTGGCTGTTGACCCGCAAAACGGCACTGGGGATGTTTATCGAAGCCGTTGGTATCAACATTCGGGCGGCAAAAAATGCCGGGGTAAACACGCGGATCATCGTCATGCTCACCTACGTGTTGAGCGGGCTATGTGCGGCGATTGCGGGCATTATTGTGGCGGCGGATATTCGCGGTGCCGATGCCAACAATGCCGGATTATGGCTGGAGCTGGACGCCATTCTTGCAGTGGTGATTGGCGGCGGATCGCTGATGGGCGGGCGCTTTAACCTGCTGCTTTCGGTGGTGGGGGCGCTGATTATTCAGGGAATGAACACCGGAATTTTGCTTTCTGGCTTTCCGCCGGAGATGAACCAGGTGGTGAAAGCGGTGGTGGTGCTTTGCGTGCTGATTGTCCAGTCGCAACGCTTTATCAGTCTGATTAAAGGGGTACGTAACCGTGATAAAACGTAATTTGCCACTGATGATCACCATCGGCGTCTTTGTGTTGGGTTATATCTACTGTCTGACCCAGTTTCCCGGTTTTGCTTCCACAAGAGTGATCTGCAATATCCTGACCGATAATGCCTTTCTTGGGATAATCGCCGTTGGCATGACCTTTGTGATCCTCTCCGGTGGGATCGATCTCTCCGTCGGTTCGGTGATCGCCTTTACCGGCGTGTTTCTGGCAAAAGTGATTGGCGATTTCGGCCTCTCGCCGCTGCTGGCGTTTCCGCTGGTGTTGGTGATGGGCTGTGCCTTCGGCGCATTTATGGGGCTTCTGATTGATGCCCTGAAGATCCCGGCGTTTATCATTACCCTTGCGGGAATGTTCTTTTTGCGTGGCGTCAGCTATCTCGTTTCGGAAGAGTCGATCCCGATAAACCATCCTGTTTATGACACGCTCTCAAGCCTTGCGTGGAAAATCCCTGGCGGTGGTCGCTTAAGTGCGATGGGACTACTGATGCTGGCGGTGGTGGTTATCGGCATATTACTCGCGCATCGTACCCGTTTTGGTAATCAGGTATACGCCATTGGCGGCAACGCAACGTCGGCAAACCTGATGGGGATTTCCACTCGCAGCACCACTATTCGCATTTATATGCTCTCCACCGGACTGGCAACGCTGGCGGGGATTGTCTTCTCGATTTATACCCAGGCCGGATATGCACTGGCGGGCGTAGGTGTGGAACTGGATGCTATCGCCTCAGTGGTAATTGGCGGTACGCTTTTGAGTGGTGGCGTTGGAACGGTATTAGGGACGCTTTTTGGCGTGGCGATTCAGGGACTGATTCAGACTTACATAAACTTTGATGGCACGCTGAGTTCCTGGTGGACGAAAATCGCCATCGGTATTTTGTTGTTTATTTTTATAGCATTACAGCGTGGATTAACGGTGCTGTGGGAGAATCGTCAGAGTTCGCCAGTGACAAGAGTCAACATTGCGCAGCGATAAAAACGCCTCTCCGTGTGGAGAGGCGCAGGAGCTTACGCGTCCGGGAACTCACGGATAAAGCGTTCGACATCTTCAACCATATGGTCGTTGCCGACAAAGAACGAACGGCGCTGGTGCAGGGTTTCCGGGATAATATCCAGAATACGCTCTTTGCCATCGCTCGCTTTACCGCCCGCTTGTTCCGCCAGGAATGCCATCGGGTTGCACTCATACAGTAAACGTAGTTTACCGTCCGGGTGGCTGGCGGTGCTTGGGTAGAGATAAATACCGCCTTTCAGCAGGTTACGGTGGAAATCCGCGACCAGTGAACCGATATAACGTGAGGTATACGGGCGGTTGGTGGATTTATCTTCTTCCTGGCAGAATTTAATGTACTTCTTCACCCCGTTCGGAAACTTAATGTAGTTTCCTTCGTTGATGGAGTAGGTTTTGCCTTTCTCCGGGAAGCGCATCCGTTCCTGGCACAGGCAGAAAACACCCAGCGAAGGATCATAAGTAAAGGCGTGAACACCGCATCCGGTGGTGTAAACCAGCATAGTAGAGGAGCCGTATACCACGTAACCTGCCGCAACCTGTTTGTTACCAGGCTGGAGGAAATCTTCTTCCGTTACCGGCGTGCCAACAGGCGTAACGCGGCGGTAGATAGAGAAAATGGTACCGACAGAGACGTTAACATCGATGTTGGACGAGCCATCCAGTGGGTCCATCAGCACCACGTATTTTGCGTGTTCACAGCCTTCAAAGACGACAATCTCATCTTCTTCTTCAGAGGCAATGCCCGCAACGATATCGCGTGCTTTCAGTGCGGCTTTCAGTTTCTCATTAGCGAACAGGTCTAGTTTCTGCTGAACCTCGCCCTGCACGTTCTCAGCACCGCTGGCACCCAGGATATCAACCAGTCCTGCTTTGTTGATATCGCGATGGATAATCTTGGCGCCCAGTTTTATTGCCGACAGCAAAGCAGTGAGCTCACCGGTAGCATGAGAAAACTCGTGCTGCTTTTCGACAATAAATTCACCTAACGTTTTCATAAAACTTTCCCTGCAATGTTTATGGAGTAAAGCGACCGCAACAATCTTAACAAATAATCCCAATGTTGCGCTCAGGTGAATCGCGCCAGCAAATTACGGATTATCCTGAAATGCGTTTCTCACTTGCCCGACATATGCGTAAAATGAGCGCCAGATTAAAAAAGGATAGTGACGTATGCGCATTCATATTTTAGGAATTTGTGGCACGTTTATGGGCGGTCTGGCGATGCTGGCGCGCCAGTTAGGCCATGAAGTAACGGGTTCGGACGCCAATGTGTATCCGCCGATGAGCACCTTACTTGAGAAGCAAGGCATTGAACTGATTCAGGGTTACGATGCCAGCCAGCTCGATCCACAGCCGGATCTGGTGATTATTGGTAACGCCATGACCCGTGGAAATCCGTGTGTGGAAGCGGTACTGGAAAAAAACATCCCTTATATGTCAGGTCCGCAGTGGCTGCACGATTTTGTGCTGCGCGACCGCTGGGTGCTGGCCGTTGCCGGTACACACGGCAAAACCACCACGGCGGGAATGGCGACCTGGATTCTGGAACAGTGTGGTTACAAACCGGGATTTGTGATAGGCGGTGTGCCGGGGAACTTTGAGGTTTCGGCGCGTCTGGGCGAAAGCGACTTCTTTGTTATCGAAGCGGATGAGTACGACTGCGCCTTCTTCGACAAACGCTCTAAATTTGTCCATTACTGCCCGCGTACGCTGATCCTCAACAACCTTGAGTTCGATCACGCCGATATCTTTGACGACCTGAAAGCGATCCAGAAACAGTTCCACCATCTGGTGCGTATCGTTCCGGGGCAGGGGCGTATTATCTGGCCGGAAAACGACATCAACCTGAAACAAACCATGGCGATGGGCTGCTGGAGCGAGCAGGAGCTGGTGGGCGAGCAGGGGCACTGGCAGGCGAAAAAGCTGACCACCGATGCTTCCGAATGGGAAGTCTTGCTGGATGGCGAAAAAGTGGGCGAAGTGAAATGGTCGCTGGTAGGCGAACATAATATGCACAATGGCCTGATGGCGATTGCAGCGGCTCGCCATGTTGGTGTAGCGCCGGCAGATGCCGCTAACGCGCTGGGTTCGTTTATTAACGCTCGTCGCCGTCTGGAGTTGCGTGGTGAAGCGAATGGCGTCACGGTATATGACGATTTTGCCCATCACCCGACGGCGATTCTGGCAACGCTTGCGGCGCTGCGTGGCAAAGTTGGTGGTACGGCGCGCATTATTGCCGTGCTGGAACCTCGCTCGAATACCATGAAAATGGGGATCTGCAAAGACGATCTGGCACCTTCATTAGGTCGTGCCGATGAAGTCTTCCTGCTGCAACCGGCACATATTCCGTGGCAGGTGGCAGAAGTGGCAGAAGCCTGCGTTCAGCCTGCACACTGGAGCGGCGATGTGGATACGCTGGCAGATATGGTGGTGAAAACCGCTCAGCCTGGCGACCATATTCTGGTGATGAGCAACGGCGGTTTTGGTGGTATTCATCAGAAACTGCTGGATGGTCTGGCGAAGAAAGCGGAAGCTGCGCAGTAATTCACAGCCTCAGCCTGATAGAGTGTGTGTAGGCCGGATAAGGCGTTCACGCCGCATCCGGCATTTGAGCATAGTGCCTGATGCGACGCTTGATGCGTCTTATCAGGCCTACAGGTGCACCGCATCCGGCAAACCATACTCACATCAACAACGAAAATTACCCTTCGTTTTCCGCTAACTCACGCAGATACTGGAAAATCTGGCGCGCGGATTTCGGCGGCTTATTCCCTTCTTTCTCTTTCTTCGCGTTACGGATCAGAGTACGCAGTTGCTGACGATCGGCATCGGGCCACAGATTCAATACTTCAGCGATGGCGTCATCACCTTGCTCGATCAGACGATCGCGCAGGTTTTCCAGTTTATGGAACAACACCACTTGCTGGTTGTGGCGGTTTTTCAGCTTATCCAGCGCCTGACGGATCGGTTCTACGTCGCGCTGGCGCAGCATCTTACCGATGAGCTGCAACTGGCGGCGGCGACCTTCCATCTTAATACGCTGGGCGAGCTCAATAGCCGCGCGCAGATCCGCATCTAACGGGATCTTATCCAGCGCGTTTTTCCCCAGATCAACAATTTCCGCGCCAAGGCGTTTTAGCTCCTCGGCATCACGTTTAATTTCACTTTTACTGACCCAGATAATTTCATCGTCTTCGTCTTCGATGTCATCACCGGGAACGTCGTCGAGCCAGTCTTCGGGCTGCTTAGTCATCTCAGGCTCCTTAAAAAAAGAGGCTAATGTTACCAGTTAAGATGCGCACTGAAAAACGGTTCTCTGTTAGACTTCAGAGAAACTCTCTACATTATGGCACTTGCAATGAAAGTAATCTCTCAAGTTGAAGCGCAGCGCAAGATTCTGGAAGAAGCAGTTTCGACTGCGCTGGAGTTGGCCTCAGGCAAATCGGACGGTGCAGAAGTTGCCGTCAGCAAGACCACCGGCATTAGCGTAAGCACGCGTTATGGTGAAGTGGAGAATGTTGAATTCAATAGCGATGGCGCGCTGGGGATCACCGTTTATCACCAGAACCGTAAAGGTAGCGCATCGTCTACCGATTTAAGCCCGCAGGCCATTGCCCGCACCGTACAGGCGGCGCTGGATATTGCCCGTTATACCTCGCCAGATCCGTATGCAGGCGTGGCAGACAAAGAACTGCTGGCCTTTGACGCGCCGGACCTTGACTTGTTCCACCCTGCGGACGTTTCTCCGGATGAAGCCATTGAACTGGCGGCCCGCGCGGAACAGGCGGCATTGCAGGCGGACAAACGCATCACCAATACCGAAGGCGGTAGCTTTAACAGCCACTACGGTGTCAAAGTTTTTGGCAACAGCCACGGCATGTTGCAGGGTTACTGCTCAACGCGTCATTCGCTCTCCAGCTGTGTAATCGCCGAAGAAAATGGCGATATGGAGCGCGATTATGCCTACACCATTGGGCGTGCGATGAGCGATCTGCAAACGCCAGAGTGGGTTGGGGCCGACTGTGCTCGCCGTACCTTATCGCGCCTGTCACCGCGTAAACTTTCTACCATGAAAGCGCCGGTGATTTTTGCCAATGAAGTGGCAACAGGGTTGTTTGGTCATTTGGTGGGGGCGATAGCGGGTGGTGCGGTCTACCGTAAATCGACCTTCTTGCTGGATTCGCTGGGTAAACAAATTCTGCCGGACTGGCTGACTATTGAAGAACATCCGCATCTGCTGAAAGGGCTGGCATCTACACCATTCGACAGCGAAGGTGTGCGCACCGAGCGCCGCGATATCGTCAAAGATGGCATCCTGACTCAGTGGCTGCTGACCAGCTATTCGGCGCGGAAACTGGGGCTGAAAAGCACCGGACATGCGGGCGGTATTCACAACTGGCGGATTGCCGGACAAGGGCTAAGCTTCGAACAAATGCTCAAAGAGATGGGCACCGGGCTGGTGGTGACGGAGCTAATGGGCCAGGGCGTGAGTGCCATTACCGGTGATTATTCCCGTGGTGCAGCGGGCTTCTGGGTAGAGAATGGCGAGATTCAGTATCCGGTGAGCGAAATCACCATCGCTGGTAATTTAAAAGATATGTGGCGCAATATTGTCACCGTCGGTAACGATATTGAAACACGCAGTAATATACAGTGTGGTTCTGTGCTGTTGCCGGAGATGAAAATCGCCGGGCAGTAAAAAACTGGCGCGACCTGCCGCGCCAAATCTTCATAATAAAAAAGGAAGTGAGCAATGCGTAAAAGCCTGTTAGCTATTCTTGCAGTCTCCTCGTTGGTATTCAGTTCGGCGTCGTTTGCCGCTGATCTTGAAGACAATATGGAAACCCTCAACGACAATTTAAAAGTGGTTGAAAAAGCCGATAACGCGGCGCAAGTCAAAGACGCGTTAACGAAGATGCGCGCTGCGGCGCTGGATGCGCAAAAAGCGACGCCGCCGAAGCTTGAAGGCAAATCACCGGACAGCCCGGAAATGAAAGACTTCCGCCACGGTTTCGACATTCTGGTCGGTCAGATTGACGACGCGCTGAAGCTGGCAAATGAAGGTAAAGTAAAAGAAGCGCAGGCTGCCGCAGAGCAACTGAAAACGACCCGCAACGCCTATCACCAGAAGTATCGTTAATTCTTTATTTCCCTGTTGCCTGCACTCAGGTAACAGGGAACTTATCATCGCAAATGATGCACCACCTGATTGCTGCTGCCGCGCCAGATCAGGGAAGGGTCTTTTAAATCCTGCACAAATTTGCCGTCGACCAGCACGTTAATCAAATCAACAACCTGCATTTGCGCAGCGTTGAGTTCGTCGAGTTTATAGCCTGTCCACACCCAGATGTCTTTACCCGGACACTCGGCGCGGATGCGTTGTACCAGTTTCAGAATATCCGGCACGTTTTGCGGATGTAGCGGATCGCCGCCGGAGAGGGAAATACCCTGGCGTTTGATACGAGTGTCATTCAGATCGTTAATGATCTGGTCTTCCATTGCTTTGGTAAATGGCTGACCGGAATTTACCCGCCAGGTGCTTTTGTTATAGCAACCGGGGCATTCATGAACACACCCGGAGACAAACAGGGTGCAGCGAGTGCCGGGGCCGTTGACGATGTCGACAGGATAGTACTGATGATAGTTCATTATTTCACCTGGCTTATCAGTCCGCGTGTAGGCTGCATCCGGTAATCAACGCCTGATGCGACGCTGTCGCGTCTTATCAGGCCTACAGCCGTTGCCAAATGTAGGCCGGATAAGGCGTTTACGCCGCATCCGGCATTTGCTTAACACAGAGTGAAGATTAACCTATCTGCCCATTTCCCAAATGTTTAACGCGGCGCTTAACTTCTTCCTGCTTACCAGCGTTAAACGGACGTGCATCCGGGCTACCTAAATATCCGCACACGCGGCGAGTCACCGACACACGGGAGGTGTCATGGTTACCACATTTCGGACAAGTGAAGCCTTTGCTGGTGCACTCAAACTCGCCGGTAAAGCCACACTCGTAGCATTCATCGATCGGTGTGTTGGTGCCGTAATACGGTACATGCTGATAGCTGTAATCCCAGACATCTTCCAGCGCCTTCAGGTTGTGCTGAATGTTTGGATACTCGCCATAGCAAATGAAGCCACCGTTCGCCAGTGGCGGGTAAGGCGCTTCAAAGTCGATCTTGTCGTACGGGTTCACCTTCTTCTCCACATCGAGGTGGAAACTGTTGGTGTAGTAACCTTTATCGGTCACGCCCGGCACCACGCCAAACTCAGCGGTATCGAGACGGCAGAAGCGGTCACACAGGTTCTCACTCGGCGTACTGTAGAGGCTGAAACCGTAGCCAGTTTCTTCTTTCCACTGATCCACCGCCTGACGCAGACGCTCAACAATCGCAATACCTTTCGCGCGCAGCTGCTCGTTGTCGTAAACATGCTCGCCGCCGAACAGCGCGTTAATGGTTTCGTGGATGCCGATGTAACCCAGCGAAATAGACGCACGACCGTTTTTGAAGATTTCAGAAACGTCGTCGTCAGCATTCAGACGCACGCCACAAGCGCCTTCCATATAGAGGATCGGGGCTACGCGCGCTTTCACGCCTTCGAGACGAGCGATACGGGTCATCAGCGCCTTACGTGCCAACACCAGACGTTCATCCAGCAGCTTCCAGAAGGTGGCTTCATCGCCTTTTGCTTCCAGAGCAATACGCGGCAGGTTCAGGCTGATCACGCCGAGGTTGTTACGACCATCGTGGATCTGCTCGCCGTTTTCATTTTCCCACACGCCGAGGAAGCTGCGGCAGCCCATCGGGGTTTTAAACGAACCGGTGACTTTCACTACCTGATCGTAGTTAAGGATATCCGGATACATGCGCTTGCTTGCGCACTCCAGCGCCAGCTGTTTGATGTCGTAGTTCGGATCGCCTTTTTTATGGTTCAGGCCATCGCGAATCGCAAACACCAGTTTCGGGAACACCGCCGTTTTACGGTTTTTACCGAGGCCGGCGATACGGTTACGCAGGATAGATTCCTGAATCAGGCGCGACTCCCAGCTGGTGCCCAGACCAAAACCAAAGGTCACAAACGGTGTTTGACCGTTGGCGGTGTGCAGGGTGTTTACTTCGTACTCCAGCGACTGGAAGGCATCGTAGCACTCTTTGATGGTACGAGAGTTAGCGTAGCCTTCGGCGTCCGGGATGTTCCACTCTTCTGCGGTCTTGCGATGTTTGTTGTAGCTGGCGGTGACAAACGGTGCCAGCACTTCATCGATACGGTTAATGGTGGTGCCGCCATAAATATGGCTGGCGACCTGAGCAATAATCTGCGCAGTTACCGCGGTTGCCGTAGAGATCGATTTCGGCGGTTCAATCTCGGCGTTCCCCATTTTAAAGCCCTGGGTCAGCATGCCTTTCAGGTCGATCAACATGCAGTTGAACATCGGGAAGAACGGTGAGTAATCGAGATCGTGATAGTGAATATCACCACGTTCATGTGCCTGCACCACGTCACGCGGCAGCAGGTGCTGGCGTGCATAGTGTTTAGCCACGATCCCGGCCAGCAGGTCGCGCTGGGTTGGAATCACCTTGCTGTCTTTGTTGGCGTTTTCGTTGAGTAACGAGGAGTTGGTCTGCTCGACCAGACCACGGATCTCCTGGTTCAGGCGACCGCGTTTTTCACGTTCAATGTCGCGATCGTGACGGTACTCGATGTAAGCACGAGCCAGTTGTTTGTATGGCCCCGACATCAGCTGGTTTTCAACTGCGGTCTGGATCTCATTGATATCCACCTGGTTGCGGCCCTGCATCTGCTCGCTGACAACCGCAGCAACAGTGGCGCAATAATCGGCATCATCGACTTCCGCTGCTTTAGCTGCACGCAGAATCGCTTCTTTGATGCGCTCTGATTTAAACGGCACTTTGCAGCCGTCTCGTTTCATCACATGCGGTGTCATGATCGCTCCATATTTTTAAGAACAGGTTATCCACAGAAATTGGGAAAGGCGTTTTCCGGTTTTTTCGTTTCGTTTTCCGGTGCTTTCCGCAATCGCCATCCGCTTATCCACAACGTCGCACCTTTTTCGTGGGGAGCTGTAGTAGCAATTATAGTCGATTAATACAACATATTGGGTTGGGACGCATTTTAAAGTCTATATATAGTGCTTTGCATCAAGGATGTTTGAACTTTTTTTGATGTAGCTCAAAGTAAAAAGCAGAGCGTACGGATGACGGGCGCTACAGCGATATGTAAATTTTTTAATGAATTTTTTGATTATAAAATCAACAAAAACAACATACTGACAGGCAAAACCCCGGAATGACAGGCATTACCGGGGCTTAGCGAAGATTTACTTCTGTAACCACCAGACAGCCTCAAAAGGCCGTAAAGTCATGGTACAGGGTTGTGGTGAGGCTTCTTCGTAGTTATGCATCACAAGCTGCCAGTTGCCGAGCATTTTCCCTGGCTGCCAGGGTTGGGTCTCACGGCTAAGGTTGGCAATGACCAGCAAGGTTTGCCCCTTCCACTCACGGCGATAGCACCACAATACAGGGCTGTTTGGCAGCAGATCCTGGTAATCGCCCCATGTCAGGACGGCTTCTTGCTTACGCAGTGCGATTAACTTTTGGTAGGTGTAAAACACCGAGGACTCATCGGCCAGCGCTGCTTCTACGTTGATTTCCTGATAGTTATCGCCCAGGCCAATCCACGGTTCGCCAGCCGTAAACCCGGCATTATCGCCGTTGGTCCATTGCATGGGTGTGCGACTGTTGTCACGGGATTTACTGGCGAGGATTGTCAATAACTCGTCGGCATCACGCCCATCGTTGCGCAGCTCGGCAAACATATTGAGGCTCTCCACGTCGCGATAGTCAGTAATGCGCGTGAAATGTGGGTTGGTCATGCCAATCTCTTCGCCCTGGTAGATATACGGCGTTCCCTGCATGCCATGCAGCACCATCGCCAGCATTTTTGCCGCAGGCACGCGGTATTCACCTTCATCACCAAAGCGAGAAACAATGCGCGGCTGATCGTGGTTACACCAGAACAAGGCATTCCATGCCACGTTGTGCATTCCTTGTTGCCAGTGGCGGAACAATGTTTTCAACGCCACAAAGTCAGGTTTAGCCAGCGTCCATTTTTCACCACCGGGATAATCGACCTTCAGGTGATGAAAATTAAAGGTCATCGACAATTCACTGCCTGTCAGTGCCGCGTATCGCTGGCAATGCTCAAGGCTGGTGGAGGACATTTCACCTACGGTCATTAACCCGCGTGGCGTAAACACATCGCGGTTCATCTCGTGCAAAAACTCGTGTGCTCGTGGCCCGTCGGTATAGAAGCGACGCCCGTCGCCATCCAGGTCTTCAGGGTAACGCGGATCTTTGGAGATCAGATTCACCACATCCAGGCGCAACCCGTCGACCCCACGATCGGCCCAGAACTCACAGACTTTTTTCAGCTCTGCGCGTACCGCTGGATTCTCCCAGTTGAGATCCGCCTGTTCTGGTGCAAAGAGATGCAAATAGTACTGTTCGCTTTCCGCATGCCAGCGCCACGCACTACCACCGAATTTTGAACGCCAGTTGTTCGGTGGCGTTTCTGGTTCTCCATCGCGCCAGATATAAAACTGGCGGTAAGGGCTTTCTTTGTTCAGCGCCTCGCGAAACCAGGCATGTTGGGTAGAGGTATGGTTAAACACCATATCGAGAATGATACGAATCCCACGCGATTTTGCCTGTGTCACCAGTTCGTCAAAATCGTCCAGCGTGCCATAGGTGGGATCAATCGCCGTATAATTCGCTACGTCGTAACCATTATCGACCTGGGGAGAGACATAAAAGGGGGTTAGCCAGATGGCATCAACGCCCAGTTTATGCAGATAGTCCAGGCGTTGGATAACGCCACGTAAATCGCCGGTGCCGCTACCCGTGGTGTCCTGAAAACTCTTTGGATAAATCTGGTAGATAACGCCGTTTTGCCACCAGTGGGGAAGATGAGTCATTACGTTATTCCTGCAAATGCGAGGGGGCGCAATTGCGCCCCGAAGAAAATTAAACAATGTCCAGCGTGCCCAGGCGGTATTTCCGCTGATAGATAAACGAGGTGAGTACAATCGGGATGATGATGGCGATAGCCATTGCCAGCGCAAACACCTGCCAGTAGCTCGGTTGAATCGAGAGAATTCCCGGCAGGCCGCCTACGCCGATGCCATTCGCCATAACGCCGTTCAGGCCGCATAGCAATCCTGCCAGACCAGAACCAATCATCGCGCACAGCATCGGGAAGCGATATTTCAGGTTGATGCCGTACATAGCAGGCTCAGTGACTCCAAGCCAGGCGGAGATAGCGGCAGGCACGGAGATCTCGCGTTCATTGTGCTTGCGGCTGGAAATGATAATACCTATCACGGCGGAGCCCTGAGCGATATTCGACAGTGCAATCAGCGGCCACACTGGCGTGCCACCCATGCTTTGAATCATCTGCAAATCAATAGCAAGCGTGGTCTGGTGTACGCCGGTGATCACCAGCGGGGCGTACAGGAAGCCAAACAATGCCGCGCCAATCGGAGCAAAGCTGCCGGTCATCAGGTGACGTACCGCAAAGGCAACGCCATCGCCAATCATGCGACCAAACGGACCAATCAGCGCATGGGCGAGGAACACCGCGAGGATCAGCGAACAGACGGGCACCACCACCAGATAGAGGTAATCCGGCACGATGCGCTTAAGACGAGTTTCAATAACGCCCAGCGCCAGTCCGGCTAACAGTGCCGGGATGACCTGCGCCTGATAGCCCACTTTGGCGATGCTGAACATGCCAAAGTCCCATACTTCCGGCAGCTGCTGCCCGAGCAGATAAGCGTTCATCAGCTGTGGAGAAACCAGCGTTACGCCAAGCACGATACCGAGGATCGGTGTACCGCCCATTTTTTTCACCGCTGACCAGCAAATCCCGACCGGCAGGTAGAAGAAGATCGCTTCACCGATCAACCACAGAAAATCGTAGATCGTTTGCAGGGAAGGGTACATTTGCGCCAGCGTCTGACCGTTGCTCATGGGCAAATCGCCGATCACATTGCGAAAACCGAGGATCAAACCACCACTAATCAACGCGGGCAGCAACGGGAAGAAGATCTCCGCGAAATGAGAGATCAACTGCTCATGCCATTTCATATTCTGCCGGGCGGCTTTTTTTACCTGCTCTTTATCAACCTGCGCCTGTCCGGTTGACGCAATCAGTGCTTGATAGTAATCACCCACGTTGGTGCCAATCACCACCTGAAATTGCCCGGCATTGGTGAAACAGCCTTTCACCATGGGGAGTTGCTCAATTTCTTTCGGTCTGGCATTGGCCGGTTGGTTGAGGACAAAGCGCAGGCGAGTAATACAGTGGCTCACCGTCGCAATATTGCCGCGCCCGCCGACCAGTTCAATCAACCGATCGATATCCGTTTGGTTTATTTTGCTCATCATAAAGCCCCATGGCAGATGACATTTTTGGTTGGCTGCAGAATATATTGCGCGGAAAAATTTAAAAACGGGAACGTTCCCGAAACGCAGCGAAGATCACAATTTATCGTTCAGGAAACGATCAGGACAGGGTGGCGGGGATGATGATTTGTTGCGGTTCGCTGCGCCCGGTGACCTGCGCGATCAACTGGCAGGCCGCCTGGCGTCCAGCTTCGGCATAACCGGGATCTACGGTGACGATCTCCGGATGGAGGAATTTCATTAACGGTGTATTACCGACGCTCGCCAGTTGCAAGGTGTCGATGCGTTGCTCTTGCAGGTATTTACTTGCGCCAAGTGCCAGCGTGTCGGTTGCGCACAGTAACGCGGTAGTTTCAGGCGTAATCACTTTTGCTACGTTCTCATAGCCTTGCTTCATAGCAAGCCCTGGCAGAGCGGCAACGGGATGCAATTTATGCGTTTTGCAGAACGCCAGGTAGGCTTCGTGACGTCGCTTACCGGTTGTCACGTCACTGTGCGGCACGCCGAGATAGCTGATATTACGATGTCCCTGGTCATACAGCCGTTGCATCAGGATCTTGATTGCCCCTTCGTCGTCATAACAGACCGAAGCAAAGCCTTTTGCGTCACGCGCCAGCAGAACCAGCGATGACTGCCAGTGGGCTAACATTTCTTCTGTTATGCCGGTAAAACCGAACAGCACTACGCCGTCGATATTACGCCGTTTCAGCACCCCCAAATGTTCGGCAACTAATTGTGGGGAAAACTGACTTTCCATCATGATTGGATCGTAACCTTGTTCATAGAACGCTGGCAGCATGGTTTGAACGGCGAGATTTTCTGACAACGAATCCAGACGGGTAACAATGATGGCGACCACTTTATCGCTTTGCCCACGCATAGCGCGCGCAGAGCGGGAAGGGGAAAATCCATGCTGATTCATCACTGCTTCAACACGCTCGCGCGTGCGCTGGCTCACGCCGCTTTCGTTATTCAGCACCCGGGAAACCGTAGATTTCCCCACGCCGCTTAAGCGCGCGATGTCTTTGATGGTCAGCCGATTTTGCATCCTGTTGTCCCATAACGTGTTGTTTAATTATTTGAGCCTAACTTTACCTGTGCATTCAGCAATGGGTAAAGTCTGGTTTATCGTTGGTTTAGTTGCCAGCAGGTATTATATCGCCATAAATGCTACGAATATTATTGGATTCTCCTTATTATTTGCGGCGCTTTTTTCACTTACCGGAGGTTATATGGAACCTGATCCCACGCCTCTCCCTCGACGGAGATTAAAACTTTTCCGGTAAGCCCGTCTTTTCACGGCGTTACCGGATGCGTAAGGCCGTGACGTTTTAACGTCCCTGCTCAGCTTTATTACCTTCAGGTAAGGCTTCGCCACGCCTGAAGACATTTCTGTACTGTTTCAGACAGTGCGGAGGGACTCCTTATGTTTAAAGAAATTTTTACCCGGCTCATTCGCCATTTACCTTCCCGTCTGGTTCATCGTGATCCATTGCCTGGCGCGCAGCAGACAGTGAATGCGGCGGTCCCGCCTTCTTTAAGTGCGCATTGCCTGAAAATGGCGGTGATGCCCGAAGAAGAATTGTGGAAAACGTTCGACACCCATCCGGAAGGGTTAAATCTGGCGGAAGTGGAATCTGCCCGCGAACAACATGGTGAAAATAAATTACCCGCACAACAACCGTCGCCGTGGTGGGTACATTTATGGGTCTGCTATCGCAACCCCTTTAATATTTTGCTCACCATTCTTGGTGCTATTTCTTACGCCACGGAAGATTTATTTGCCGCAGGTGTTATCGCGCTAATGGTCGCTATTTCTACGTTGCTGAACTTTATTCAGGAAGCTCGTTCCACCAAAGCGGCAGATGCCCTGAAAGCGATGGTCAGTAATACCGCGACGGTACTGCGAGTAATTAACGACAAAGGCGAAAATGGCTGGCTGGAGATCCCGATCGACCAGCTGGTGCCCGGCGATATTATAAAACTGGCGGCAGGGGATATGATCCCGGCAGATTTACGTATCTTGCAGGCGCGGGATCTGTTCGTCGCTCAGGCGTCGTTAACCGGTGAGTCTCTGCCCGTGGAAAAAGCCGCTACTACTCGCCAGCCGGAGCACAGCAATCCGCTGGAGTGCGACACCCTGTGTTTTATGGGCACCACCGTGGTGAGCGGCACGGCACAAGCAATGGTGATTGCTACAGGAGCCAACACCTGGTTTGGTCAACTGGCGGGGCGTGTTAGTGAGCAGGAAAGCGAGCCGAATGCCTTTCAGCAAGGGATCAGCCGCGTCAGTATGCTGCTGATTCGCTTTATGCTGGTGATGGCTCCGGTGGTGTTGCTTATCAACGGTTACACCAAAGGCGACTGGTGGGAAGCGGCACTGTTCGCACTTTCGGTCGCGGTAGGCTTAACGCCAGAAATGTTGCCGATGATTGTTACCTCGACGCTGGCGCGTGGCGCAGTCAAGTTGTCGAAACAGAAAGTGATCGTCAAACATCTGGATGCCATTCAGAACTTTGGCGCAATGGATATTCTGTGCACTGATAAAACCGGCACCCTGACACAGGATAAAATTGTGCTGGAGAATCATACCGATATCTCCGGTAAAACTAGCGAACGCGTGCTGCATAGCGCGTGGTTGAACAGCCATTACCAGACCGGGCTTAAAAACCTGCTTGATACAGCGGTGCTCGAAGGTACGGATGAAGAGTCAGCGCGCTCGCTGGCCAGCCGTTGGCAAAAAATTGATGAGATTCCATTTGATTTCGAGCGTCGTCGGATGTCGGTGGTTGTGGCAGAAAATACCGAACACCATCAGTTGGTTTGCAAAGGCGCATTGCAGGAAATCCTCAATGTGTGTTCGCAAGTGCGTCACAATGGCGAGATTGTACCGCTCGATGACACCATGCTGCGTAAGATTAAGCGGGTTACTGATACGCTGAATCGTCAGGGGCTGCGCGTGGTTGCGGTGGCGACGAAATACCTGCCAGCGCGTGAAGGAGATTACCAGCGGGCGGATGAATCCGACCTGATCCTCGAAGGATATATTGCTTTCCTTGATCCGCCAAAAGAGACAACAGCTCCGGCACTGAAGGCATTAAAAGCGAGTGGAATTACCGTAAAAATCCTTACTGGCGACAGTGAGTTGGTTGCAGCGAAAGTGTGCCATGAAGTGGGGCTGGACGCGGGAGAGGTGGTCATTGGTAGTGATATTGAAACGCTATCTGACGACGAACTGGCAAATCTCGCACAGCGCACCACGCTGTTTGCTCGTCTGACGCCGATGCATAAAGAACGCATCGTAACGTTGCTGAAGCGCGAAGGGCATGTGGTTGGCTTTATGGGCGATGGTATTAATGATGCGCCCGCCTTGCGCGCTGCGGATATCGGCATTTCTGTGGACGGCGCGGTAGATATTGCCCGTGAAGCGGCTGATATCATCCTGCTGGAAAAAAGCCTGATGGTGCTGGAAGAGGGGGTTATTGAGGGACGTCGCACTTTCGCCAACATGCTGAAATACATCAAAATGACGGCGAGCTCTAACTTCGGTAATGTGTTCAGCGTGCTGGTGGCGAGTGCTTTCTTGCCCTTCCTGCCGATGTTGCCGCTACACTTGCTTATTCAAAATCTGCTGTACGATGTGTCACAGGTGGCGATCCCATTTGATAACGTCGACGACGAGCAAATTCAAAAGCCGCAGCGTTGGAATCCGGCGGATCTGGGGCGCTTTATGGTCTTCTTCGGACCGATCAGCTCGATTTTCGATATTCTGACGTTTTGCCTGATGTGGTGGGTATTCCATGCCAACACGCCGGAAACGCAAACGCTGTTCCAGTCGGGCTGGTTTGTGGTGGGCTTACTGTCGCAAACGCTGATTGTGCATATGATCCGCACCCGCCGTGTGCCGTTTATTCAGAGCTGTGCATCGTGGCCGTTAATGATCATGACCGTGATCGTGATGATTGTCGGGATCGCATTGCCGTTTTCACCGCTGGCCAGTTATCTGCAACTGCAGGCGCTGCCGTTAAGCTATTTCCCGTGGCTGGTTGCGATTCTGGCAGGGTATATGACGTTAACCCAGTTGGTGAAAGGTTTCTATAGCCGTCGTTACGGTTGGCAGTAAAGAATAAACTGGGCATGGTGGCCCGGAATCAGATTGCAGACAAAGTGAGCTTTGTTCATGCCGGATGCGGCGTAACCGCCTAATCCGGTCTACAAATTCAATAAATTGCAGGAATCACGTAGGCCTGATAAGCGTAGCGCATCAGGCGATTTTGCTTTTGTCATCAGACTTAATCCGGGCATGATAGCCCGGATTTCCATCAAGATTAGCGACGAACAGCGATCGCTTCGATCTCAATCTTCACGTCTTTCGGCAGACGGGCTACTTCAACGCAAGAACGTGCCGGGAAGGTGGCGTTGTGTTCGGTGAAGAAGGCTTCGTAGGTAGCATTAACGGTTGCGAAGTCGTTCAGATCTTTCACAAACACGGTAGTTTTAACGATGTCGCCCACTTTCAGGCCAGCGGCTTCGACGATCGCTTTTACGTTATCCAGCGACTGACGCGCCTGTGCAGCGACGTCTGCCGGGACTTCGCCCGTTTTCGGATTTACCGGGATCTGACCGGAGGTGATGATCATATTGCCCAGATCAACGCCCTGTACGTAAGGACCGATAGCTGCCGGTGCATTTTCCGTCGCGATAGTTTTGCTCATGATTTCTCCTTTATTACAGCGGTAAAAAGTCTGGCTCATTATAGGGAGCCAGACTTTTATTACCAACCGCAATTAATTGGCCAGCACCACATTATGAGAAAACTCTTTTTCACAGTATTTGCATTTGAGCGCGATATCATTGGCACGTTTTCGCACGGCAAAGCTGGATGAAACCGGTTCGGCATGGCTGATACAGTTGCTGTTAGGGCAGACCAGCACATTGTCGATGCGCTCTGGCAAACTGGGGCGCGATTTGCCAACCACTTCATAGTTGTCGATACGGTTAACCGTGGCTTGCGGTGCATATAACGCCAGCTGATCAACCTGATCCTCACTTAAAAAGGTATTTTCGATTTTGATCAAATCTTTGCGGCCCATCTCGCCAGAAGGCAAATTCAGACCAATGGTGATGCGCTGATCTGTTTCGGTCAACTTGAACAGACTCAACAGCTTAAAACCGATCTGGGCGGGGATATGGTCAATTACCGTGCCGCGTTTAATAGCTTCAACCTGCAATTTATTATCGTGTGTCATCTCTATTTCCCCTTACAGTACCAGATCGCGATTCAGAACCAGTGCCAGTAACGCCTGGCGAGCGAAAATCCCGTTGCCTGCTTGCTGGAAGTACCAGGCGTGAGGCGTTTTATCCACATCCGTCGCAATCTCATCAACACGCGGCAGCGGATGCAGCACTTTCATATTGGCTTTGGCGTTGTGGAGATCGCTGGCGCGAAGAACAAACTGCGCTTTCACGTTGGCGTACTCGGACGGGTCCAGACGCTCTTTTTGCACGCGGGTCATGTACAGGATGTCTACTTCCGCCATCACTTCTTCAATAGAACTGTGCAGACTCCAGGCGATCCCTTTTTCATCGAGCATATCCAGAATGTATTGCGGCATTGCCAGCGCATCCGGCGCGATAAAGTAAAAATGGTTGCCGTCGAACTTCGCTAGCGCCTGGGTCAGGGAGTGAACGGTGCGGCCATATTTCAGGTCACCAACCATTGCGACGTGGAGATTGTCCAGACGCCCCTGGGTTTCCTGAATGGTGAATAAGTCCAGCAAGGTTTGCGTCGGATGTTGGTTGGAGCCATCACCGGCATTCAGTACCGGTACATTGCCGGAAAACTCGGTGGCCAGGCGCGCTGCACCTTCCTGCGGATGACGCATCACTATCGCATCGACGTAAGTGCTGATAACCGAAATGGTATCGGCCAGCGTTTCGCCCTTTTTACCCAGTGATGTATTGGCGCTGTCGGAGAAGCCCACCACGCTGGCACCCAGGCGGTGCATGGAAGTTTCGAAAGAGAGGCGGGTGCGGGTAGAGGCTTCGAAGAAACAGCTGGCAATAACTTTGTGCTTCAACAGCTCTGGTTGCGGGTTCGCTTTCAGTTTCGCCGCTGTCGCCAGCACCAGATTAAGGTCATCGCGACTAAGGTCGTTTATGGAAATGATATGTTTCTGATATAGCGGATTAGCCATCTTTTATCTCCTGACGCCTGGGCAAAAAAAAGCCCCTCGATTGAGGGGCTGGGAATGGGTGATCAACGGGAAGAAAAACGGCAGGCCAGCGTCTTTTTTCAGACGCGGTAAGACAAAATGTCGAACACACTGAACCATACATCCTCCCGGCAAATTGTCCGGCATTATACTCAGCTCTGAGAGAGGATCAAGAAGATGATGCAGTTATAAAGCAAGGCAAACGGTTATCATGAATATATATTCAATTTTAATAAGTAATTAATTTGCTTGTGCACCAGGGCTGTACGCTTTACCACACGTGGTGCGACCCAAACGATATTGCTGCCAGCAATCACGCCAAGAATTTCTGGCAAAGCATGGAAATCAAGGATTCGCGCTACTGCCCGACCATATCCGGCGACGGTATGGATAAGGATAAATTCACCATTATGCTCGACACTCAGGACCATTTCAGCGACGGATCGACCTGCGTCAGGTGTGGGAAGTAATTGAGGATTCACCGAATAAATTTTTTGTCCTTTTGTATTTCTAATTTTTATGACTCCCAGCAATTTCAGTAGTCGTGAAACGGTTGACTGACTGATACTGTCAAAGCCATGGTTTTGCAAATCGCGGCGGATTTCCTCCTGTGAAAGATAACTTTTTTCGGTAATCAGGCGCTGACAGACCGCCAGTTGCTTCTTTTCTTTGGCGGAGTAATCATCGTATTCCTTCATAATGCACCTTTTATTTATTATTACCTGATGATATTTTTCACATTTTATAATGTGAGAGTGGTTCATTTATCACTACACCAGATTTGAAGGCCGCTTTGATAAGCGGCCTGTCGCGTTAAATCATCGCGGCGATACTCAGCACAATCATATTCAACATCGTGAGAATCAGCAGTAGCGGTGCTACCCATCTCAGATAACGGACCCAGGGTACACGGGCAATCGCCAGACCGCCCATCACTACCGCAGAGGTTGGCGTAATCAAATTAACCACCCCGGAAGCAGACTGATAAGCGGTCACCACCAGATCGCGTTGTACATGAGCAAAATCAGCGAGTGGAGCCATTATTGGCATCGTTAACACTGCAAGGCCGGAAGATGAGGGAACCAGAAAAGAGAGCAATACTTCCAGCCAATAGGTCACGTTGATGAAAACAGTGGTGGAAAGCCCTGAAACCAGATTCTCAGCACTGTGCAGAATTGTGTGCGTAATCATGCCGTTATCCATCACGACCACAATACCGCGGGCGATGCCGATAATCAGTGCCACACCAAGGAGATCCCGCGCGCCGTCAATAAAGGTACTGGTGAAGGTTTCTTCGCCCATGCGGGCAATGACACCCACGATGACCGCAGCTGCCAGAAAGACAGCAGAGATTTCCGCCATCCACCAACCCAGTACCGCTACGCCGTAAATCATAAAGGCAAAGGATGCAGCAAAAAGTATCAGGATCGCTTTGCGCGTGGGGGTAAATTCCAGCATCGTTTCTGAACGATTTCCCAGAAAATGCGCCTGGTTTTCAGCCATCTTATCCGCCACGATAGAGCTTTCCGGACTGTTGCGAACTTTGCGGGCATAACGCATAACCCAGTAAACACAAATCACGTAGCCTACTAACAGCAAAATAACACGCAGCAAAATGCCCTGAGTAAAGGGGATCCCTGCGGCGTTGGCAGCAATGACGGTAGCAAATGGGTTAATGGTTGAGCCCAGCGTGCCAATGCCCGATCCCAATAACACTGTGGCGGCAGCGACCAGAGGATCAAAGCGGGCAGCCATCATGACGGGCACCAGCAACGTGTAGAAGGGGAGTGATTCTTCCGCCATCCCATAAATAGTACCGCCAGCAGCGAAGAGCGCCATCAGGATCGGAATCATCCACTCTTCCCGACCATTAAGGCGAGTTGTCACTCGTTCGATACCGGCATCTATTGCTCCGGTTTTATTTACTACTCCCAAAAATCCACCGATGATCAGGACAAACAGCGCGACATCAATCGCTCCCGCAGTGTAGGTTTGATGGTTGTACAAGCCGTCGATGGGCGCTAACAGGACAGCCGTAATACCCTGTGGTTGCGCCTCAACAGGTGCGTAAGTGCCTGCAACAGGAACTTCCTTTCCCAGTGCGGCATTTGTCACCATCTGATATTTTCCCGCAGGTACAATCCAGGTCATTGCCGCAACTAACGCAATCAGCACGAACAAGATGGTATAAGCGGTGGGAAATTTGAATTTACCCATAATGTGATCTCCATAATGACGGGCATACGCCACTCGTCGACGCATGCCCGTCAGGGTTAGTCGCCGAGAGTTGCTACCATCACCGCTTTAATGGTGTGCATCCGGTTTTCTGCTTCATCGAAAACAATGGAGTGGGCAGATTCAAAAACCTCATCAGTTACTTCCAGTCCTTTGAGGCCGTAGGCCATCTCGATCTCGCGTCCTACTGTGGTGTGCTCATTATGGAAGGCGGGCAGGCAGTGCATAAATTTGACTTCAGGGTTACGCGTGGCAGTAATCACCTGTTGATTGATCTGATAAGGTGTCATAAGACTCACTCGTTCTGCCCAGGCTTCTTTTGGCTCTCCCATTGAAACCCAAACATCCGTATAGAGAAAATCCACGTCGTATACGCCTTCTTCCACATTCTCTGTCAGGGTGATTCTCGCCCCAGTCACGCTGGCGATCTCACGGCATTGTGTTACCAGCGCTTCATCTGGCCAGAAAGATTTCGGTGCCACCAGACGGATATCCATCCCCATTTTTGCAGCACCAACCATCAGCGAGTTCCCCATGTTATTTCGGGCATCACCAAGATACGCAAAGCTCAGCTCTGGCAGCGTTTTGCCTGGCGCATGTTCCAGCATGGTCATTAAATCCGCGAGGATCTGTGTCGGGTGAAATTCATTGGTCAGTCCGTTCCATACCGGAACACCAGCGAACTCACCTAATTCTTCAACGATATTCTGACCATAACCGCGATACTCAATACCGTCATACATGCGTCCGAGTACGCGAGCGGTATCTTTCATTGATTCTTTATGGCCGATTTGTGAGCCGCTGGGGCCGATGTAAGTCACCTGCGCACCTTGATCAAAGGCCGCGACTTCAAAGGCACAGCGGGTACGGGTAGAGGATTTTTCAAAAATCAACGCAATGTTTTTACCGACCAGCGTTTGTTTTTCGTTTCCAGATTTCTTGGCGGCTTTAAGATTGATAGCCAAATCAATCAGGTATTGAATCTCTGCTGGGGTGTAATCAAGCAGCTTAAGAAAATTACGGTTTTTCAGTGAAGTAGCCATGGGGATGTCCTTATAAAAATGGATCAAGCGTGGTTATGGGGGTATCAAGGCGAATAAGAGTGCCTTTGTCTCCGGCGAGAATTTCCGGACCATCTGCAAGAGAGCCGATCCCTGCAATGCCCCGGCACTGACTAACAAACTTTGCGCAGGCGGTGACTTTCGGCCCCATAGACCCGGCATCAAACTGCATTTCGTTGAGTAATTCCGGCGTGACCTGGGCCAGCGGGCGTTGGGTTGGCTTGCCCCAGTCGAGATATACTGCGTCCGCATCAGTGAGGATCAACAAGGCGTCAGCATGGATCTGACTTGCCAGTAGCGCGGCTGAAAGATCTTTGTCGATAACCGCTTCAATCCCATGGTATCCATCGGCTTTTTCAACCACCGGAACACCACCGCCACCATTACAGATCACCAGATGATCGTGGGCGATCAGTGTCTGGATGGCATCCCGCTCGACGATGCGTTTAGGTTGTGGAGAAGGTACGACCCGGCGGAAAGAGTGACCATCTGCTTTGAAAACCCAGCCTTTTTCTGCCTGTAGTACCTGAGTCTGAGCGTGGTCATAAATTGGGCCGATGTACTTAGTTGGGTTACTGAAGGCGGGATCGTTGGCATCCACTTCAACCTGCGTCAGCAGCACGCTGATTTCACGTTGTGGTAGTTGATTTTTCAGCGCCTGTTGTAGCATGTAGCCGATCATCCCCTGGCTTTCGGCCCCCAGAATGTCGAGTGGATAGGGAGCGACATGGGCATAGGCGCTATTTTGAAGTGCCAGAAGTCCAACTTGTGGACCATTCCCGTGAACCAGTACAACCCGCCAGTGTTGAGTCAGTTGGGCGATAGTTTTAGCCGCAAGATCGATATTTTTACGTTGGATTTCTGCTTCGAGTGGTTCGCCTCGTTTAAGCAGGGCATTACCGCCGAGAGCGATAACCAGTGTTGGTTTGTTTTCCATGATCTCTTCCTTAGATACCGTCACGATGCAAAGGGCAACTCATGCAACGTGCGCCGCCACGTCCGCGGCCTAATTCATCACCGGGGATGGGTAAAACGGTGATGCCTGCTTTGTCATATTTTTCGTTAGTCCAGATGTTGCGCTCGTAGCCCACTACCACTCCCGGCCGAAGCGTGAGCACATTGTTAGCGTCATTCCACTGTTCGCGTTCTGCCTCAAAGGCATCACCCCCCGTGGTGATTAAACGTACCTGGTCAATACCGAGGGCTTTTTCGATAGCATGGAGGAGTGTGCTTTCTTGAGTACGTTTCAGGCCGCCGTGACCGTCAGGTGTTAGCGTCCAGCAATTAACATCCGGGCGCACAACTTCGGGATAAACCGAGAAGGTGTCGATATCGATATGAGTCATAACGGTGTCAAGATGCATACAGGAGCGGTGTTTAGGCAGCTCAACAGCGATTACCCGTTCAGCCTGACGATGTTTAAACAATGCCTGAGCAAGAAACTCGATTCCTTGTGGCGTGGTGCGTTCAGACATGCCGATCAACACGGCCCCCCGACCAATCACCAGCACATCACCACCTTCTAACGTGGCGTGGTCATAATTAATATTCTCGTCGCCGAAATATTTAATAAATTCGCCGCCAGCAAATTGTGGATGCCAGCGATAAATAGCGCGTAGATTATTGGTTTCACGTTGGCGAGCAGGTTTTGCCATTGGATTAATCGATACACCGTTATAAATCCAGCATGAGGTATCACGCGTAAATAAATGATTCGGTAACGGCTTCATAATGAAATCATTAATATCGTGGGTATCAACCACCATATTTTTAATTGAGGCGGGAATTTCACTATAAGTCAGCCCACCACTTAAATGACGAGCAAGGTCCCGGTGTGACATCTCTGCAAGCCAGGTGCGAACGTCAGTAGCAAACGTAGGGCCGAGTCGGTAATCTGATATTTGTGTTTCCAGTAACCAGCTTTTGGCTTCCGGGATATCCAATGTTTGTGTTAGTAAATCAGTGAGTAACAGAACTTCTATCCCTTGCTGGCGCAGCATATTGGCGAAAATATCATGCTCTTCACCTGCCCGCTCAACGGACAATACATCGTCAAATAACAACTCCTGGCAATTGGATGGTGTTAGACGTTTCAGACTGAGATTTGGGCGATGCAACATAACGCTGCGTAGTTGTCCAATTTCAGAACCAACATAATGCTTTTCCATCATTATTCCTTTAACACTTTTTCAAAAATAAAGAGGAGATGGCTGCAAACAAATTAAATGCTTGTAGTCAGGTCTGTTCAGTAATTTTCAGATGCAATGATTCAGTTTATTTCTTCCAGAAAATGTGACGACTTTCACACCGGTGGTGATATTAATAATCGAAGTTGATAATATTTGATGCGGTTCTGATAAATGATAAAGAAACAAAATACGATAATGCATTAATACGCAAATATACGCAGAGTTATTCTTCGTTGTTAATTGATTGTTTTATTTTTCAGGAAATGCCTTTAAGTATAATGCATTGATATTTATGTATATTTTAATATTCATTGCATATCTATGCGAAAGGATAAGGTGATTATTTTTCACAGCACTATTTTCACGGGATAACTATGACAGCACGGGCATTAAAAGCTAAGAAAATGAACTGTGATCTGACTGAGAGTTTTCTTTTAACATATGCAATAACAAGATATTAGGACCAAAATACATAGCTAAGTTATAATATTTATGCAGCAAAACTGCATACAAAATTACTCCTGCTTAACATCAGTACAACATCTCCAGCAATAAACATGCGCAAGGGCAAAACCTGATGATTTTTCTATGGTGAGAGGTGGCTTTTTTTCGTATAAGGAAAGAAGTGAAACATTGTTTTAATAAAGGAAGATATTATGATTGTTGGCAACATCCATCACTTACAATCCTGGCTGCCGGAAGAACTTCGCGAAGCAATTGAGTACATCAAATCACATGTCAGCGATGAGACAGCAAAAGGTAAGCACGCTATTGACGGCGACCGCCTGTTTTATCTGATTTCTGAGGATACGACTGAACCAGGTGAACTGCGTCGTGCTGAGTATCATGCTCGTTATCTCGATATCCAGATTGTATTAAAAGGGCAGGAAGGGATGACATTTAGCACGCAACCAGCAGGCGTACCAGAGACTGACTGGCTGGCAGATAAAGATATTGCTTTTATCGGGCAGGGGATCGATGAAAAAACAGTGATTCTTAATGAAGGGGATTTTGTCGTTTTCTATCCTGGCGAAGTTCACAAACCGCTTTGTGCGGTGGGAGCCCCCGCTCAGGTACGGAAAGCAGTAGTTAAGCTATTAAAATCGTAAGTGATCACTGCCGGGGGCGACCTGTGCCGCCGCCCGGCAAAACGTTATTTTGCTAATGTAGCGACCATAACAGCTTTTATGGTGTGCATCCGGTTTTCTGCCTGGTCAAAGACAATACTTGCCGGAGATTCAAAGACTTCATCGGTGACTTCCATTCCACCATACAGACCGAATTCTGCGGCCATTTTTTTACCCAGCGTGGTTTGCTCATCATGAAATGCAGGCAGACAGTGGAGGAACTTAACCTGCGAATTACCGGTCAGGGCTATCATTTTGCTATTCACCTGATAGTCACGCAGCAGGGCAATACGCTCCGCCCATTTCTCTTTGGGCTCACCCATCGATACCCAGACATCGGTATAGATAAAGTCTGCGCCTTTAACCCCAGAGGCGATATCTTCCGTCAAGGTGATTTTACCCCCGTGTTTTTGTGCCAGAGCACTGCATTCGGCGACCAGCGCAGCTTCCGGCCAGCATGCCTGTGGCGCGACCAGACGCAAATCCAGACCGGTAAGCGCCGCAGCTTCGAGCATCGAATTGCCCATGTTGTTACGCGCGTCACCTGCATAGACCAGCGTCATTTCGTTGAATGCTTTGCCGGGCAAATGCTCCTGCATGGTGAGGAGATCCGCCAGCAGCTGCGTGGGGTGGAACTCATTGGTCAGGCCGTTCCATACTGGCACGCCAGCGTATTCCGCCAGTGTTTCGACAATCTCCTGACCATAGCCGCGATACTGAATACCGTCATACATGCGACCAAGCACGCGGGCAGTGTCTTTAATCGACTCTTTGTGACCAATCTGGCTGCCGCTTGGGCCGAGATAAGTAACGCGAGCACCCTGGTCATATGCGGCAACTTCGAAAGAGCATCGGGTACGGGTCGAGTCTTTTTCGAAGATGAGCGCGATGTTTTTGCCAGTGAGTCTGGCTTCTTCTTTACCGCTTTTCTTATCGGCTTTCAGCTTCGCGGCTAACTGCAACAAGCTGTTGAGTTCAGCTGGCGTGAAATCGAGTAATTTCAGGAAATGCTTATGATAAAACCCGGACATAGATCCCTCCTGTGGCTAACGCCTCAATGAATTAAAATTCAATTTATATGGATGATTATTCATTTGCAAGTCTAAAGCATAAATCTTTGTCACAAAGGTGGAGGCAATGTCAGTGGTGTGTGACAATAAGAGTATCGGCAGGACATTAAGAGGAATAAGCCATGGCAAACCCGGAACAACTGGAAGAACAGCGTGAAGAAACACGTTTGATTATTGAAGAATTACTGGAAGATGGCAGCGATCCGGACGCGCTGTACACCATCGAACACCATCTTTCCGCAGACGATCTGGAAACCCTGGAAAAAGCAGCAGTTGAAGCGTTTAAACTCGGTTACGAAGTGACCGATCCAGAAGAGCTGGAAGTTGAAGATGGTGACATCGTGATTTGCTGCGACATCCTCAGCGAGTGCGCGTTGAATGCCGACCTGATCGATGCCCAGGTTGAACAACTGATGACGCTGGCGGAGAAATTTGACGTTGAGTACGATGGTTGGGGCACTTACTTTGAAGATCCTAACGGCGAAGACGGCGACGATGAAGATTTTGTCGATGAAGACGATGACGGTATTCGTCACTAATTAAGCGTTGACGACAAAGGCTGCGTTACCTGATGCGCTACGCATATCAGGCCCAGGTAGTTCCTGCAACCTGGTGAATTTGTAGCCCGGATAAGGCATTTACGTCACATCCAGCATACTCAAAAAGCACGTGGTTAATGTTCGAATGCCCGCGAGTCTAAGCTCGCGGGCATTTTTTCAAAGTTTGCGTAGCATCCGTACTTCACAATCGACATGACCCGTGCAGCCAAGCGCATAGTCGATATGCTCAAAGCCCAAATGCTCATAAAGCGCAATGGCTTCCTTTAAAAAAGCGGTCGTTTCCAGATAGCAGCGTTTGAAACCCATTTCTCGCGCCTGCTCCATTGCCATTAAGGCCAGTTTTTTTGCCAGCCCTTTGCCGCGGATAGCCGGAAGAAAATACATCTTTTGCAGTTCGCAAATGTCTGACTCACTCCCGGTTAATGGCGCAATCCCACCGCCGCCGACCACTTCACCCTCGTACTCAACCACCCAATATGCGTGGCCAGGCTGACTATACACTTGATACAGCTCGTCAAGGTTCGGATCGGCGACGGTGTAGCCTTTATCAGCGGTAAGACCGTATTCGGCGGATACCTGACGAATGACGTGGGCGATAGCAGGATTATCGGCGACGGTAAGTTTGCGCAAACGGAGTGCGGGAGAAGCGACAACATTCATAGCATAGCTCAATTTCAAATGTATGATTTATAGCTCACTTTAATACCACCCTCGCTTAGGTGGTGCAAGAAGAAGATAAATCAGAAAATATTACGCATATCTCTCTGAGATAAAGCGTATTCTAGGCGAACCAGTATCAATTGACTGGAATTATTATCGGTATGAATGGAATTTATTTTAGGGATATAGTTCATGAATGATGTAAACATCGGGAAAGATAATTCTCGGCACTCGTTTGTTTTCACAGGCAAAGGTGGTGAGTATTTTCTTATTTGTCTTGTGAATTTTTTACTGACAATTATTACTCTGGGAATATATGGGCCGTGGGCATTGATAAAATGCCGTCGTTATATTTATCAACATGTGACACTCAAGGGGCAACCATTTAGTTATAAGGGAACAGGTGGTGCCATTTTTGTTAGCATGTTACTTATTGTGGCGGTTTATCTTTTCAGTATTTCTTGTTTTGCAGGTCAATACTTTGCGCTCGGTTTATTCCTGTTTGCTCTCTTGATCTGCGGTATTCCTTGTATGGCAGTGAAGAGCCTACAGTATCAGGCGAATATGACTTCACTAAATGGCATTCGCTTTGGCTTTAATTGCTCAATGCTCCGTGCATGGTGGGTTATGCTAGGACTGCCTGTTCTGTTGGCGTTAGTTTTTTGGTTCGCACTGTATCTTATTGCACAAGTGACGACATCAATAGGAGGGTTATTCTTTAACTTAGTCGCATTAAGTTTGCTTTCTGCCATCGGGCTAGGTGTTGTCCATGGTATAACCTATAGTAAATGGATGCCATTGCTGGGTAATAATGCAACTTTTGGCATTCATAAGTTTTCTATTCAGGTAAACGTAAAAGAATGCATTAAAGGTTGCATGCTCGCAATATTAACCATGGTTCCTTTCATCATTGTGATTGGTATTATGATCGCACCAGTATTCCAGCAGTTAATGATGATGACCATGTTGGGTAGGTCTGATGTTGGCAGTGAGTTTGTATTACAATATTACCCGCAGATTATGGCTTCCTACTTTCTGTATTTTGTCGCGATCCTTGTGTTTGCCAGTTATCTCTATGTCACGTTACGCAGTTTGTTCCTGAATAATCTGACACTGGCAAATGGCACTATTCGTTTTCATTCATCTGTTACCGCGATCGGTATGCTTCTGCGCATGTTGGCGGTATTAATGGGGTCCTCAATTACCTGTGGTCTGGCTTATCCCTGGCTGAAAATGTGGATGGTTAGCTGGATTGCTAACAATACCCATGTCCAGGGCGACCTTGATTCGCTGGAGTTAACCAATGATGACAAACCGCAGGATAGCGGTTCGTTAATGTGGATATCTCGCGGTATTATGCCGTATGTTCCGTTTATCTAAATAAAAAGGCCGGAGCATGCTCCGGCCTTCGTTTTCACTATGAGTATTACAGCGCGGCGATAACAGCCTGCTGTTCAATCAGCTTCGCTTTCGCTTCTGCGTAGCCTTCCAGCTTCTCACGCTCTTTCGCGATGACCGCTTCCGGTGCGCGGGCGACAAAGCCTTCGTTCGCCAGCTTGTTCTCAATACGGCTGATTTCGCCTTCGATCTTCGCTACTTCTTTCGCCAGACGTGCCAGCTCATCTTCTTTGTTGATGAGGCCTGCCATCGGGATCAGCAGTTCTGCGCCGTCGACGATCTTTGTAACGGAAACCGGACCTTTATCATCAGCAGGCAGCACGGTGATGCTTTCCAGACGCGCCAGCGTTTGCAGGAAGCCGCGGTTTTCATTTACGCGACGTTCTGCATCCGCGCTGCAACCACGCAGCAGCAGCTCCAGCGGTTTACCCGGCGCGATGTTCATTTCTGCACGGATGTTACGTACAGCAACGATCGCCTGTTTCAGCCACTCGGTGTCGGCCAGTGCCGCTTCATCAACCTGAGACGCATCGTACTGCGGGAACGGCTGCAGCATGATGGTGTCGGCAGTGATACCGCAAAGTACTTTCACACGCTGCCAGATGGTTTCGGTGATGAACGGAATGATCGGATGCGCGAGGCGCAGCAGACCTTCCAGTACAGTCACCAGCGTATGGCGAGTACCGCGCAGTTCGGCTTCTGTTCCACCGTTCATTACCGGCTTGGTCAGCTCCAGATACCAGTCACAGAACTGGTTCCAGGTGAATTCATACAGAATGCCTGCGGCGATATCGAAGCGGAAGCTGTCCAGCGCTTCGCGGTACGCTTTGATGGTCTGGTTGAACTCCGCCAGAATCCAGCGATCCGCCAGCGACAGCGTCATTTCACCGCCGTTGAAGCCGCAATCCTGACCTTCCGTGTTCATCAGCACAAAACGGCTGGCGTTCCACAGCTTGTTACAGAAGTTACGGTAGCCTTCCAGACGCTTCATATCCCAGTTGATGTCACGACCGGTAGAAGCCAGCGCCGCCAGGGTGAAGCGCAGCGCGTCAGTACCGTGCGGCTCAATGCCGTTCGGGAACTGCTTCTCGGTGCGCTTACGGATTTTGTCCGCCAGCTGCGGCTGCATCATATTGCCGGTACGTTTTTCCAGCAGTTCCGGCAGCGAAATACCGTCAACCATATCCAGTGGGTCAATCACGTTACCTTTGGATTTGGACATCTTCTGGCCTTCGTCATCACGAATCAGGCCGGTCATGTAAACGGTGTGGAACGGCACCTGTGGTTTGCCATTTTCATCTTTGATGAAGTGCATGGTCATCATGATCATGCGGGCAATCCAGAAGAAGATGATGTCGAAGCCGGATACCATCACGCTGGTTGGGTGGAACTGGCGCAGTGCGTCGGTGTTTTCCGGCCAGCCGAGCGTGGAGAAGGTCCACAGCGCGGAGGAGAACCAGGTGTCGAGAACGTCTTCATCCTGACGCAGCGCAACATCAGCACCGAGGTTATTTTCTTTACGCACTTCGTCTTCGTTGCGGCCAACATAAACATTACCCGCTTCGTCATACCATGCCGGGATACGGTGACCCCACCATAGCTGACGAGAGATACACCAGTCCTGAATATCGCGCATCCAGGAGAAATACATGTTTTCGTACTGCTTCGGTACGAACTGAATGTCGCCGTTCTCAACCGCTTCAACCGCTGGTTTCGCCAGTACATCGGCACGAACGTACCACTGGTCGGTCAGCATCGGTTCGATAACCACGCCGCCACGGTCGCCGTAAGGAACGGTCAGGTCGTGCGGTTTAATTTCTTCCAGCAGGCCGAGCGCGTCAACCGCAGCAACGACGGCTTTACGTGCAGCAAAACGCTCCAGTTTCTGGAACTCTGCCGGGATTTCGCTGGAATAAACGTCAGATTCGTTACCTTTGGTATCGAACACCTGGGCGCTTGCACGGATATCGCCGTCAAAGGTCAGGATGTTGATCATCGGCAGGGCGTGACGTTTACCGACTTCATAGTCGTTAAAGTCGTGCGCTGGGGTGATCTTCACGCAGCCGGTGCCTTTTTCCATGTCGGCGTGTTCGTCGCCAACGATCGGAATACGACGGTTAACCAGCGGCAGAATGACATATTTGCCAATCAGATCTTTATAACGCGGATCTTCCGGGTTAACGGCCACGCCAGTATCGCCCAGCAGGGTTTCCGGACGGGTAGTCGCAACCACCAGATAATCTTTACCGTCTGCGGTTTTCGCGCCGTCAGCCAGCGGATAGCGGATGTGCCACATCGAACCTTTCGATTCGCGGTTTTCCACTTCCAGGTCGGAGATAGCGGTGCGCAGTTTCGGGTCCCAGTTTACCAGGCGTTTGCCACGGTAAATCAGGTCTTCTTTATACAGACGAACGAAAACTTCTTTCACCGCATTGGACAGGCCTTCGTCCATGGTGAAGCGTTCACGCTCCCAGTCGACGGAGTTGCCGAGACGGCGCATCTGACGGGTAATGGTGCCGCCGGATTCCGCTTTCCATTCCCAGATTTTGTCGATGAAAGCTTCGCGGCCGTAGTCGTGACGGGTTTTACCTTCTTCTGCGGCAATCTTGCGCTCAACGACCATCTGGGTAGCGATCCCGGCGTGGTCAGTACCGACCTGCCACAGGGTGTTTTTGCCCTGCATGCGCTGATAGCGGATCATGGTATCCATGATGGTTTGCTGGAAGGCGTGACCCATATGCAAACTGCCGGTGACGTTCGGCGGCGGGATCATGATGCAGAAACTTTCCTGGCTTTCATCGCCATTAGGCTTAAAGTAGCCCTGCTTTTCCCAGTGCTCGTAAAGCGGCTGTTCGATATCTTGTGGGTTATATGTCTTTTCCATTATTTCCAGGTTGCCGTATTCAGGTTGAAACCAGCCACGCGGTAGGCTTTATAGCGTTCGCGCGCCAGTTGTTTCAGAGAATCTTCATAAGGAACGAAGTCTACCACTTCTGTGAAAGCGGTGGCAAAATCTGCAAAGCTTGTTCGCAGACTAATCAATATATCGCGCGGGCTGCTGCTGCGCTTTTGCGGCCAGGCGATCTCCACCGGCGCACCGCCGCGCGGTCCTTCTCCCGCTAAATTATGCGGAACAAAGCTTTCTGCCGGACGCGCCCACAGGGCTTCATCCAGTCGGTAAGCCTGCTTTTCATCTTCACAGGCGATGAGTACGCGCTTACCACTGCGCCAACGTTCTGCGGCAATTTCACACACCAACTGCTCAACGGCGCTTAAGCCATCGACGGTGGTGTCATTGTCCAGAAGGTAGAACGTTGCGTTTTTCATATATGGGGCTTCTTGTGGTGGATTTAAATACGCATCAGGTATACACCGCAGCGCCTGATGCGACGCTGCCGCGTCTTATCAGGCCTACAAGTTAAGTGCTGTGTGTAGGTCGGATAAGGCGTTCACGTCGCATCCGACAATAACAGCCTTGCCTGATGCGACGCTGTCGCGTCTTATCAGGCCTACGAGTTCAGTGCTGTGTAGGTCGGATAAGGCGTTCACGCCGCATCCGACAATAACAACACAGCCTGATGCAATTACTCTTCGCCGTTAAACCCGGCGCGGTTTAGCAGGAACTGTGCCAGCAACGCCACCGGGCGACCGGTTGCGCCTTTCGCCTTACCAGAACGCCAGGCAGTACCGGCGATATCCAGGTGCGCCCAGTTATACTTACGGGTAAAGCGCGATAGGAAGCAACCTGCGGTAATCGCCCCACCAGGACGACCGCCAATGTTCGCCATATCGGCAAAATTGGACTCCAGCTGTTCCTGATACTCGTCACCCAGTGGTAAACGCCATGCGCGGTCACCGGATTGTTCAGATGCGGCAATCAGTTCATGGGCCAGCGGATTGTGGTTCGCCATCAGACCAGTAATATGATGACCCAGCGCGATCACGCAGGCACCGGTCAGCGTCGCCACATTAATCACCGCTTCCGGCTCAAAACGCTCAACGTAAGTTAATACGTCGCACAGTACCAGGCGGCCTTCAGCGTCGGTATTCAGCACTTCAACGGTTTGACCGGACATGGTGGTTAACACATCGCCCGGACGATAGGCACGCCCGCCAGGCATGTTTTCGCAGCCTGCCAGCACGCCAATAACGTTAATCGGCAGTTGCAGCTCCGCGACCATCCGCATCACACCGTAAACCGCTGCCGCACCGCACATATCGTACTTCATCTCATCCATGCCTTCTGAAGGCTTGATCGAGATACCGCCGGAGTCGAAGGTTAAACCTTTACCCACCAGCACGATTGGGCGTGCATCTTCCGACGCGTTGCCTTTGTACTCAATCACCGACATCAGCGATTCGTTTTGTGAACCCTGACCGACCGCCAGATAAGAGTGCATTCCCAGCTCTTTCATCTGCTGTTCGCCGATAACGCGGGTGATGACATTCTTGCTGTAGCTGTCAGCCAGCTGGCGCGCCTGAGAGGCGAGATAAGCGGCGTTACAGATATTCGGCGGCATATTACCGAGATCTTTCGCTGCTTTTATCCCGGCGGCAATCGCCAGACCGTGCTGGATCGCGCGCTCACCGCTGGTCAGTTCACGGCGGGTCGGCACGTTGAACACCATCTTACGCAGCGGGCGACGCGGTTCGCTCTTATTCGTTTTCAACTGATCGAAACTGTAGAGCGTCTCTTTTGCTGTCTCGACAGCCTGACGCACTTTCCAGTAGTTGTTACGGCCTTTAACGTGCAGTTCAGTCAGAAAGCAGACCGCTTCCATCGAGCCAGTATCATTCAGCGTATTAATGGTTTTCTGAATAACCTGCTTGTACTGACGCTCATCCAGCTCACGTTCTTTGCCGCAACCAATAAGGAGGATGCGTTCAGAAAGCACGTTTGGCACATGGTGCAGCAACAGTGTCTGCCCCGGTTTTCCTTCCAGTTCGCCCCGACGTAGCAGGGCGCTGATGTACCCATCGCTGATTTTATCGAGCTGTTCTGCAATCGGAGAAAGGCGACGTGGTTCGAAGACGCCCACGACGATGCAGGCACTCCGCTGTTTCTCCGGGCTACCGCTTTTTACACTAAACTCCATGCACTACGCTCCTGAATCTTAAAGACAACGGCGGTGGCTACAGATAGAATTGCAAGCTTTCGTAACTCATGTCCGCTGTTGCGATGACTTCGTGTTAATCTTAACGTTATTACGGCATTGGCACGTCAGAACAAAATCTGAGAGGTGAATCCGTTGAGTATAATTATCTTAGCGACGATTTCGACGACTCAAGAGAATAAATGACGTTTAAGCCATGAAACAAGCTAAAATCCTGCAAAAGACGAGTTTTTACGGGCGTATTTAAAGTGATAATCATAAGATATCTGGTGCGGGAGACGCTCAAAAGCCAGCTGGCGATACTCTTCATCTTGCTTTTGATCTTCTTCTGTCAAAAGTTAGTGAGGATCCTCGGCGCAGCGGTTGACGGCGATATTCCGGCGAACCTGGTGCTCTCCCTTCTCGGGTTGGGCGTGCCGGAAATGGCGCAGCTTATCCTGCCATTAAGCCTGTTCCTCGGGCTGCTGATGACGCTGGGCAAACTGTATACCGAAAGTGAAATTACGGTAATGCATGCCTGCGGTCTGAGCAAAGCGGTGCTGGTGAAAGCGGCAATGATCCTTGCGGTGTTCACGGCAATCGTCGCGGCGGTTAACGTGATGTGGGCGGGACCATGGTCATCGCGTCATCAGGATGAAGTGTTAGCAGAAGCGAAAGCGAACCCTGGCATGGCGGCGCTGGCGCAAGGGCAATTCCAGCAAGCGACTAATGGCAGCTCGGTGCTGTTCATCGAAAGCGTTGACGGCAGCGATTTCAAAGATGTGTTCCTCGCGCAAATTCGACCAAAAGGTAATGCACGACCTTCTGTGGTGGTGGCCGATTCCGGACATTTAACCCAGCTGCGCGACGGCTCCCAGGTCGTCACTCTCAACCAGGGAACGCGCTTCGAAGGCACTGCACTGTTACGTGATTTCCGCATTACGGATTTCCAGGATTATCAGGCGATCATTGGTCACCAGGCGGTGGCGCTCGACCCGAACGATACCGACCAGATGGACATGCGCACATTGTGGAACACTGACACCGATCGTGCTCGCGCAGAACTGAACTGGCGTATCACGTTGGTGTTCACCGTGTTTATGATGGCACTTATGGTCGTACCGCTGAGCGTGGTTAACCCGCGTCAGGGGCGCGTACTATCGATGCTGCCAGCCATGCTGCTGTATCTGTTGTTCTTCCTGATCCAGACCTCCCTGAAATCGAACGGCGGTAAAGGTAAGCTGGACCCGACGCTGTGGATGTGGACCGTTAACCTGATTTATCTGGCTTTGGCGATTGTTCTCAACCTTTGGGACACCGTGCCGGTCCGCCGCCTGCGCGCCAGTTTTTCGCGTAAAGGAGCGGTGTGATGCAACCTTTTGGCGTACTTGACCGCTATATCGGTAAAACTATTTTCACCACCATCATGATGACACTGTTCATGCTGGTGTCGCTGTCCGGCATTATCAAGTTTGTCGATCAGCTGAAAAAAGCCGGGCAGGGGAGTTACGACGCGTTAGGCGCAGGAATGTATACCTTGCTGAGCGTGCCGAAAGATGTGCAAATCTTCTTCCCGATGGCGGCTCTGCTTGGGGCGTTGCTTGGTCTTGGGATGCTGGCGCAGCGCAGCGAACTGGTAGTCATGCAGGCTTCTGGTTTTACCCGTATGCAGGTGGCGCTGTCGGTGATGAAAACCGCCATTCCGCTGGTCTTGCTGACGATGGCGATTGGTGAATGGGTCGCGCCGCAGGGCGAGCAGATGGCGCGTAACTACCGTGCGCAGGCGATGTACGGCGGCTCGTTGCTCTCTACCCAGCAAGGTTTATGGGCGAAAGATGGCAACAACTTCGTCTACATTGAGCGGGTTAAAGGTGACGAAGAGTTAGGTGGCATCAGTATTTATGCCTTTAACGAGAATCGTCGTCTGCAATCCGTACGCTATGCCGCTACCGCGAAGTTTGACCCGGAACATAAAGTCTGGCGTCTGTCGCAGGTTGATGAATCTGATTTGACCAATCCGAAACAGATCACCGGTTCGCAGACGGTGAGCGGCACCTGGAAAACCAACCTCACGCCAGACAAACTGGGCGTGGTGGCGCTGGACCCGGATGCACTCTCTATCAGCGGTTTGCACAACTATGTGAAGTATCTGAAGTCGAGCGGTCAGGATGCCGGACGTTATCAGCTCAACATGTGGAGCAAAATCTTCCAGCCGCTATCCGTGGCGGTGATGATGCTGATGGCGCTGTCGTTCATCTTTGGCCCACTGCGTAGCGTACCGATGGGCGTGCGTGTGGTCACCGGTATCAGCTTCGGTTTTGTCTTCTACGTACTGGACCAGATCTTCGGCCCGCTGACGTTGGTTTACGGCATCCCGCCGATCATTGGCGCACTGTTGCCAAGTGCCAGCTTCTTCTTAATCAGCCTGTGGCTGTTAATGAGAAAATCGTAACCTGATGAACGAATAAAGGGAGCAAAAGCTCCCTTTATTATTGTTAGCAAAGTGTGCTTCGTTCATGTCTGAAAAATCATGAAAATTCAATATATTGCAGTGGTGTTGGCATGATAAGGCGCGCCAGCGTCGCATCAGGCAAAGACAAATCGCACCTGGCTTACCTTCTTCTCCCCCCCAGCAAACTCCCCAACATCCCGCGCACAATCTGATTCGTCACCTGGCGGGCGGCGCTTTTCGCCATTGTTTGCACCACACCATCTTTCTTCCCGCCGCGTGGTCCGGTAGTGCCAAACAAAATATCCTTCAATCCACCGAGAATACCGTCATCCACCGCCACCTCTTTCCCTTTCGCGGGAGGATTATTTTGCTGCTCGATACTGGCCTGAAAGCCTTTTTGCAACATCTCATAGGCGGATTCCCGGTCCACGTCATCCTCGTACTTGCCATACACCGGAGAGTGATTAATCAAGCCATTGCGCTCATCTTCCGTCACCGGCCCCATTCGTGAACAGGGGGCAATCACCATCGCCCGTTCCACCACTGAAGGGCTTCCTTTCGCATCGAGAAACGAGATTAACGCTTCGCCCGTCCCCAGTTCCTGGATTGCCTTTTCGGTATCAAATGTTGGATTGGCCCGCATGGTTTGCGCCGCTGCCTTCACTGCTTTCTGATCTTTAGGCGTAAAAGCACGCAAAGCGTGTTGAACGCGATTACCGAGCTGCCCGAGCACGTTATCCGGGATATCTGACGGGTTTTGCGAAACGAACCAGACGCCCACGCCTTTTGAGCGAATAAGCCTTATCACCTGCTCAATCTTATCCAGCAGTACCTGCGGTGCATCGTTAAACAGCAGATGCGCTTCGTCGAAGAAAAACACCAGTTTTGGTTTCTCCAGATCGCCCGCTTCCGGCAATTGTTCATACAACTCTGAAAGCATCCACAGCAGGCTGGCGGCGTACAGTTTCGGCATCTGGTAGAGCTTCTCGGCGCTGAGGATATTGATAACGCCTTTACCGTTGGCATCGGTGCGCATCCAGTCTTTGATATCCAGCATCGGCTCACCAAAGAAGTGTGCTGCGCCTTGCTGTTCCAGCGACAACAGCCCGCGCTGGATGGCACCAACCGATGCACTACTGATATTACCGTACTGATTCTGGAAGGATTTGGCGTTATCGCCGATGTACTGGGTAATTGCCCGCAGATCTTTAAAGTCGAGCAGCAACAATCCCTGATCGTCAGCAATGCGGAAAATGATATTCAGCACGCCAGATTGCACATCGTTGAGATTCAACAGTCGTGCCAGCAACAGCGGCCCCAGATCCGAAACCGTCGCCCGCACCGGGTGGCCTTTCTCGCCAAAGATATCCCACACCACCACCGGATTAGCATGAGGTTGCCAGTCATTTACGCCGATATTTTTAAGCCTTGCGAGCAGTTTTTCCGAAGAAGTACCTTCCTCCGCTACTCCCGTTAAATCACCTTTCACATCGGCCATAAACACCGGCACGCCGATTTCAGATAGAGACTCTGCCAGTTTTTGCAGCGTAACGGTTTTACCCGTCCCCGTTGCGCCAGTAATCAGCCCGTGACGGTTAGCCATTCCCGGCAGTAAAAAAAGTTCTGTGTCCGGCGTGCGGGCAATTAACAGGGGTTCGCTCATGAGATTTCCTCCAGTTTCCTGCCTGGAGTATAGGCAACGGCTGCGCACTCTTCACCGCTAAATTCAGCAGATTGCGAGACGCCTTCCAAAGAGATTTAAACGCCGGGCGACAGGCACCCGGCAAAGGGATCAGAAGTCGGCTTTCAACACCACGCGGTAACGCGCCTTACCGTCGCGCACATGCTGGATGGCGTCGTTAATTTTCGACATCGGGAACAGTTCGGTAGTCGGCGCAACCTTGCTGCGGGCGGCAAAGCGCATCAGCTTACGCAACTCATAAGGTGTACCGGTAGCAGAGCCAGAGACACTGCGATCGCCCGCAATCAGCGTAAAGGCCGGAACAGACAGCGGCGTGAGAACCGCACCGACCGTATGGAAATTACCGCCATACGTCAGCGCCTCAAAATAGGGCTGCCAGTCGAGGCTGACGTTGACGGTGTTGATAATGAGATCAAACTGCCCCGCCAGTGCTTTCAGTGCCTGTGGATCGCGGCTATTCACCACTTTATCGGCACCCATCGCCAGCACTTCCTGCTCTTTCGCCGGATTTGAACTAAAGGCTGTCACCTCGCATCCCATTGCGTGCAGAAGTTTTATAGCGATATGCCCCAGCCCGCCAATACCAATTACCCCAACGCGGCTGGTAGCAGTGATATGGTGCATCAACAGTGGTTTAAAGACCGTGATACCGCCGCACAACAGCGGCCCGGCGGACTCGATATCAATATTTTCTGGCAGTGGAATCACCCATTGCCAGTCCGCACGCAACTTCTCGGCAAAGCCACCGCGATTCATAATCGTCGGCACCGCACCTTGCTCGCAGTTGATCTGATTACCGCTAATACAGGCGTCGCAGTGACCACAGCTACGCGCCGTCCAGCCAATCCCGACACGCTGACCGACCTGCAAACCTTTATCCTGCGCGGCGCTCCCGAGTGCCACCACGCGCCCAATCACCTCATGCCCGGCAACCAGCGGATACTGTGAAAATCCCCATTCGTTATCGATCATCGACAGATCGGAATGACAAATCCCGCAGTAATCCACCTGCACTTCAACATCTTGTGGCTTCAGCTCACCGGGATCGTACTCATAAACTTCCAGTTCGCCGCCCGCTTCTTTTGCGGCATAGCTTTTTATCATCGACATTTTTTGGTCCTTCTCTGGTGTTGTCTGGGAAGTGTAGAGCATGGCAGGGCGGGGTGCCTGGAGTGTGACAAAGGTTACACATCGCGGTATGCAATGCTGAAAATTTCAGCACTTAGCGAGGTGCGAGCAAGCTGGCGCTTGCATGGTGGCGCGTGACAGGTATAATTCACAACGTTTTCCGCATACCTCTTCAGTGCCGAAGTGGCGAAATCGGTAGACGCAGTTGATTCAAAATCAACCGTAGAAATACGTGCCGGTTCGAGTCCGGCCTTCGGCACCACATCGTATGCAAATCGAGTCGCTCAAGGGCGGCTTTTTTTGTGTCTGGGATCCGTTAGTTACCTATCTTTCTCGCTATTTTAACTCTCTCAGGGCTAACCAATTCCAACCCATCGCAAACGAAAAATGTTGGTACAGGCGTTGGTATTTTCGGTTCGATATTAATTTGTATTAGCTCAGTCCTGATCTGACAGCTATCTGCCAGATCAGGTTCGGATTAATACATTATATCTGCCCGCCTACACCTTTAAACTTCTCAATAAACGCGACGATCTTCTGGAAAACCGTCTGTTTTTTCGTCTTATATTGCGGATTTAACGGACTGAGTTTTGGCAATGTCTCGTTTAATTCCGTGCCATTTTCGGTGGCGTATTCACGTTTTAAAGACGTGCGAATATAGCGTTTCGCCGCCTCTTCATTGAGATTTTCTTCTTTGATCAATGCTGCTGCTTCACGTTGCTGTTCACGTTGAGCAAAGGTAAAAAACGCGTCAATGATGCTGGCTTTATCCGGCAAATCATCCAGGTTCGTTTGCTGAATAAAATCGACCACCAGACCCTCTTTCGCACGGTTCCCAAGGCTTGAACGAATTAAGCGTTTGACCTCTTCGGTCATTTCGCCCTTACCTTTGTTTTGTCTGTTGTGTTCGAAAATAAGTCCAAGGATATAATCCAGGTTTATTTCCTGAGACTTCAGCAAATCGACCTCAAAAACAACGTCATCCCAGTCAGTGGTTGATTTTTCTTTTTTCTCGGCTTCTTTCTCACGGCGCTGCCAGTCACGAATATCGTTATAGGCAGAACGATAATCCTGAATCTTGCGAGCAGCAGGGAGACGAATTGTTTGCAATTCAGCGAGCTTTTCATCATCCACATAATGTTCTGCTTTGAATTTTTCTACCGCAACAGGATCGCTAAGATCGATTTGTTGCAGGGCTTTCAGCGTGGCAAATTCATCATAGTTTTGCAGGATGTTCTCGGCACGCAGGTATTCACCAAACAGTTTAACGAAGTCTTTCTTCTCTTTTTCACTTTCAATACTGGCAGGGTCAGGGAACCGTTGTTCCAGTTCTGAAACTACTGTCATAAAGCCGCGTTTAGCTTCACCGGTGGTAGCATCAGTAAAGCCTTCCATATACTCTGCATAACTCTTTTCTAACACCACATTTTTGGTGTTTTTGTCACCAAACAGCGTTATGGCATCAATAGTTGAGCGTTCCAGATCCCGAAAAGTGACGATGTTACCGAAGGTTTTCGTAGCGTCATAAATGCGGTTGGTGCGGGAAAATGCCTGCATCAGGCCGTGAAAACGCAGGTTTTTATCAACGAATAGCGTGTTCAATGTTGGAGCATCGAATCCGGTTAAAAACATCCCCACAACGATTAACAAGTCAACATCCTGATTTTTAACCCGCTGAGCCAGGTCCCGATAGTAGTTCTGAAACCCCTTGCTATCAGTGCTGAAATTCATTTGAAAATGTTCGTTATACTCACGAATAGCGGCATCCAGAAACTCTTTAGCACTGCTGTCCATTGCACTGGTATCAAAAGTTTCATCGGAAACTTCACCAATGGCATTTTGTTCTTCATTAGCGGCAAAGGAGAAGATTGTCGCAACACGTAGTGGTTTATAGGTAGCAGATTTATTAGCGGCTTCCTCTTGTAACCGTTTAAACGTCGCGTAATAGGCTTTCGCGGCATCCACGCTGCTCACTGCCAGCATGGCATTAAAACCTTTGGAGCCGGGGTAAGTACGGTGGGTCTTCTGGCGGAAGTTGTTCAGGATATATTGCGTGATTTCCTGAATACGCATGGGATGAAGAAACGCCTGCTGATTTTCAGCCGCACTCAGTTTTTTCTCGTCAGTTTCTGTCTCTAAAGACTTAAACTGTGGCCGCACATCGTTGTAGTCCACCTTGAATTTGAGCACTTTTTCATCACGGATCGCATCGGTAATCACATACGAATGCAATTCACGGCCAAATACGCTGGCAGTCGTTTCTGAGCCTAAAGCGTTTTCCGGGAAAATAGGGGTACCGGTAAAACCAAACTGATAATAGCGTTTGAATTTCTTCTTCAGGTTTTTCTGCGCTTCTCCAAACTGGCTGCGGTGGCATTCATCAAATATAAACACCACTTGCTGATTGTATACAGGCAGGTCGCTTTCTGCTTTCATCAGGTTATTAAGTTTCTGAATAGTGGTGACGATAATTTTGTTATCGTCCTTATCCAGATTTCGTTTTAGACCTGCGGTATTTTCCGAGCCGTTGACGCTGTCTGGCGAAAAACGCTGATATTCCTTCATGGTCTGGTAATCGAGGTCTTTCCTGTCGACCACAAAGAAAACTTTATCAATAAAGTCCAGTTCTGTTGCCAGCCGCGCGGCTTTAAAGCTGGTGAGGGTTTTACCAGAACCGGTAGTGTGCCATATAAAGCCACCGCTTTCGGGGTTAGACCAGTTTTTCGCTTTATAGGAGCTGTTGATTTTCCATAAGATTCGTTCGGTAGCTGCAATCTGGTACGGTCGCATCACCAGTAGTGTCTGACTACTGTCAAACACGCTGTAGTTCACCAGAACATTAAGCAGGGTATGTTTCTGGAAAAAGGTAGCGGTAAAGTCTTTGAGGTCTTTTATCAGCGTGTTGTCTGATTTCGCCCAGTTCATGGTGAAGTCAAAACTGTTTTTATCGCGCTTTGTGGTGTTGGCAAAATAACGGGTATCTGTGCCGTTAGAAATGACAAACAGTTGCAGATACTTAAACAGGGAATTTTCGCTGTTAAAACTCTCTTTACTGTAACGATGTATCTGGTTAAAGGCCTCACGAATCGCCACGCCGCGCTTTTTCAGTTCGATTTGTACCAGTGGTAAGCCATTAACCAGGATCGTGACGTCATAACGGTTAGCATGAGAACCCGCCTGTTCAAACTGCTGGATAATCTGCACCTTATTGCGCATGAGATTCTTTTTATCTATCAGATAGATGTTCTCAAGACGCTCGTCATCAAAAATAAAGTCGCAAATATAGTCGATATGGATTTTACGGGTCTTATCCAGAATGCCATCGCTCGGGTTATCCAGATACTGCTCCGTGAAACGCCGCCACTCGCTGTCATTAAACACCACACCATTGAGGCTCTGAAGCTGTTCCCGAACGTTGGCCAGCATCGCTGACTGTGATTTTACGGGTATAAATTCATAGCCCTGATTTTGCAGGTCCTGAATCAGTTCACGTTCCAGGTCCGATTCGCTCTGGTAGCTGTCGCCTGTTGGCTCAGCTTTGATGTACTTATCAAGAACGATAAAGTTATTGGATTCAGCAATGGTGTGTGTCTGATGAGTCATAGCGCATCCTTTGTGCCGTCTGGCAAGGACCGGAAGGGGGGTAATGGTGACTTCCGGCGCGTAAAAAATAGTCTATATACTGACCGGGCGTTAAGGTGGCCCGATCGGTAGCAATGGTCAATTAATTACTGACAGTTTCAGGTTTCGGGAAACTGAACAGTAAATCACGGTAGTATTCGTATTGTTTCTGGCGCAACTCGATTTCACGCGGAAGACCTTCAGTGATGGAGTTGGTCAGGGTGTCGAATTTATCGAGTATTTCGACAATGCGAGCTTGCCAGGTGAGTGGCGGTACAGGGATTGGGTATTTCATTATATCCTCTTTACTGCCACGCGGCATTTTTGCTCCTTTAGCATGCTGCATGTTGTATTCAAAGAATTTGTCATCTGCCAAAATCTGATATAGATATCTGGTATTTATTGAGCTATCTATGCAACGAATAACCAATACATCGCCATTTGTTCCACCGATACAATCTGCTTGCCAAATTTTTTTCAAATATGGGCGGATATTCCCAATCAATATATCGTTAGGTATAAACTCCGTTAATTTACCTGATGTCGGTACATGATTAGATAATGATTTTCCTGCTCTGTTTTGCAGCAGATTATCTACGCCAACATAATTCTTTTCATCAAGTAGTTCGAAACTAATTCTTGTTTTCGAGTATTGAGCCACTTCTCCCAAAGTCTTCCACTCAACCTCACCCTCTTTAAAACTCAACAACTGGTCGCGATAGTAGTTGTACTGTTTTTTACGCATGGTAAGCTCAGCGGTAAGCTCAGCGGTAAGCTCAGCGGTAAGTGCAGTAAATTTATCCAGAATCCGAACAATTTCAGATTGGATGGAAAGGGATTTTTCCGGATTATCCGGGCAGGGGATTGGAATAGTAATTTTAGCTAGATCGCCACTGGAAACCCGACGGACTTTAGCCCCAGTAATATATTTCATTTTTTGCGCTTGAAATATTTTTGACTGGAAAAAGTGGGCGAGATATTTAGCGTTTTGCTCATGGCGAAATAACATCATATCTCCGGAAATAGCAACTTTATCACCGAGCCAAGCTAAAGGTTTTACGACATCCTCATCGTTTTCTGATGTTGTCGCTAGCAGTAAGTCATTCTTTTGTGCCTTTCTTAGCTTATTGGCTAGCTCTGGCGATACGTAATTAAATGTTCTATCAGCCGATAACCCATATCTTGTATAAATCTGGCCATAATGTATTGCTGGAAAACCACTATCAACTAAATCTTTTTTCTGTAGCCCATTGCCACGGATGAATTTGCCAATATTCCCCAGAGAAATCCATTCGACATCACACCCCTTGAGTAGCTTTTCCAGATAACTCAACTCGCTCATTTCTGCACCTCGCAGCCTTCAATTTCAGCCACAATCGCATCAATATCTTTACGCAACAGGTCGATTTTGCTGACCGTGGTTTTCAGCTCTGCGTTCAACTCAGCAATATCGATAATTTCGCGGTTATCTTTCGCTTCCACATAGCTGCTCACCGACAGCTTATAGTCATTAGCGACAACGGTCTCAAACGCGACAGATTTCGCCAGATGAGCAACATCTTCCTTGCTGGCAAATACCTGCATAATCTGTTCGATATGGGCATCGGTCAGGATATTGTTGTTAGTCTCTTTTTTGAACAGTTCGCTGGCGTCAATAAACTGAACTTTGGTATCCGTTTTATGCTTAGACAGCACCAGAATATTGACAGCAATGGTGGTGCCAAAGAACAGGTTCGGTGCCAGTGAAATTACGGTTTCGACATAGTTATTATCGACCAGATACTGACGGATTTTCTGCTCTGCGCCGCCACGGTAAAAAATACCCGGGAAGCAGACAATCGCAGCACGACCTTTGGCAGAAAGATAGTTCAGCGCATGTAGTACAAAGGCGAAGTCAGCTTTTGATTTGGGGGCCAGGACGCCAGCCGGGGCAAAACGTTCATCGTTAATCAGCGTCGGGTCATCGCTGCCTATCCATTTCACCGAATACGGTGGGTTAGATACGATGGCGTCAAACGGTTTTTCATCTCTGAAGTGCGGCTCAGTCAGCGTATTGCCCAACTTGATATCAAACTTGTCGTAGTTGATGTTGTGCAAAAACATGTTCATACGCGCCAGGTTATAGGTCGTATGGTTGATTTCCTGACCAAAAAAACCTTCTTCGATGATGTGGTCATCAAACTGCTTTTTAGCCTGCAACAACAGCGAACCGGAACCCGCTGCCGGGTCGTAGATTTTGTTAACGTGGGTCTGGCCGTGCATTGCCAGTTGTGCAATCAGCTTAGAGACGTGCTGCGGTGTAAAGAACTCGCCGCCTGACTTACCGGCATTCGCCGCATAGTTAGAAATCAGGAACTCATAGGCGTCACCGAACAGGTCAATCTGATGTTCGTTAAAGTCGCCAAGCTTTAATCCTTCAACCCCTTTCAGAACCGCGGCCAGGCGGGCATTTTTATCCTTAACGGTGTTACCCAGGCGGTTACTGGTGGTATCGAAATCAGCAAACAAACCTTTGATGTCTGCTTCTGAAGGATAACCGTAAGCAGAACTTTCGATAGCAACGAAGATACTGTTTAAATCTGCATTCAGTCTGTCATTGGTATTTGCTTTCGCCGCTACGTTGCAGAAAAGCTGACTGGGGTAGATGAAGTAGCCTTTGGTTCTGATGGCATCGTCTTTAATGTCATCAGTAATAATGCCGTCATCAAGTGCCGCATAACAGATGCTGTCATCACCATTTTCCATATGGCTGGAAAAATTTTCGCTGATAAAACGGTAGAAAAGTGCGCCCAGAACGTATTGCTTAAAGTCCCATCCATCGACCGAACCTCTGACATCGTTAGCAATTTGCCAGATTTGGCGATGAAGCTCCGCGCGCTGCTGAAGACTGGTCATTTTTTATCCTTTGAATGTGTTTTTAACGTCGGCTTTTGCCGGGATTTTACCGGAAGTTGTTTGGTTTTTCAGATTTGTATGACGGTGAGGAGGGGATTCAACACCAGATTGTTAGTGCATCTTCTTCAGCATTCACCGCTTGCGTCAGGAGGCTACTTTATATGCCCATCGCCCATCCGTAGGTGATCAAATAATTTATTGCGAGTCACCTTCCCGATTTTCAATCTCATTATTTACCCAATCTTTCACCAGTGGATAATCCGTCAGCTACTAACGGCGAGTGTATTTTTTTACGGATGAAAGATTATGCAAACAGAAGCTGAAGTCTTAACCGATCATAGCGAGCTAATTTGCTCGACCAGCATTGAGCGCATCGTCACAGGACGTGATAGTGCACTGAAGCAGATAGCGACGCTAATCCAAAAACTGGATGATATCTCCAGCCTGACATCCAGTATTGGCGGTGATGTGGCTGGAACCTGGGCAATGCGTAATGGATATGCCTTTGATTGCTGGCTGATGCAGCCAACCGACAAAGCGATGCCGGTGATCACCCGCAATATCGACCGCAGTATATGGCGTGACCTGATGCTGAAATCCGGCATGTTGTCGTTGATGGATGCCGAAGCTCGCAGTCAGTGGGCAAAGAACCTGGAGGAGGGCGATCTCCCGGCGATTAGCGAAGCCAACATCCTGAGTACCTTTGAACAACTTCACCACAATAAGCAGGACGTTTTCGAACGTGGGATTATCAATGTATTTAAGGGATTGAGCTGGGACTACAAAACCAATAATCCCTGTTATTTCGGTAAGAAGATTATCGTTAACAATCTGGTGAAGCATGGCAGATGGGGTTACAGCCTGAACTGGGGCTGGCGGCGAGATCAGCTTGCCGATCTGGAGCGTATGCTCTATTTGCTGGATGGCAAACCTATCCCCGATAACCGGCATGATGTTGCGATTCGGTTTATGGACTTCGTTAGTGCTCACCCGTATGAGCAGGTATTTGATGACGATTTATTTGTCATCCGCTATTACCAGAAAGGCAGTGGTCATATCACATTCAAGCGACTGGATCTGGTGGATAAGATGAATGACATTGTGGCGAAGCACTATCCGTCAGCGTTATCAGCAAAATGAATGTCGTATGTTTGCTGTCAAAATGTCGTTACTGGAACCCTCTGAATTTCGGCATATCCATTTACTGGAAATAATACCTACCTGAAAAACCGTTGATTCCCTATGCAACTAGAAACCGCACACAGGTTGAAAAACGAGTAGCTATTTTACGTCTGAAAGAATGCTATAGCCTTCTCTGAGAGCCACCAACATCATGCGTTTTGCAGTTCAAAGTCATCAGATAAATGTGGTGGCTCCAGGGCAGAAGGTAATTTCAGGATGAAAGTTATTTTTTTATCACAAAATTTAACATTTTTGAGATTAATCCGATAAGATAAGGCTATCCCAATTTCCCTCCCCCCTACATATTGGATTAAGAGATGGTTCAGGATTCATCAGCATTAGCCCCCTTCTTTCGTGCTCAAATTGAAAAAAATAATCAATACAATTCAGTTTGGGGCAAACACTACCGCCAGCTTGTAGAACAGATTCAGGCCGAAAAACCAAACTTTTCTGAAGCCACGATTCGGCAGGTATGGTATGAACGTGACAATGGTGTCTCCAGCCTGATGCAAGGTGGGATGTCATTGGTTGAATTTGAAAATGCACAAAAAGACCTTCTAACGCTCACCCGTCAGATAGCAGAAGAGTGTACACAAGAAAATTATAATCGGGTCATTGAACGTCTTATCAAACTTAAAGCGGACGGAGTATTAAATAAGGTATATAGGGCTCTTTGTAATCGTGCTTTTGCAGCAATATACCCATCAAAAATTAGCAGTGTCGTGAATGTTAATAATTTTTTTAGTTGCTACAATTATTGCAACAACCATTTCCAGCTAGGTCTTTCCGGAGAACGGGAGTGGCTGGCTCGCAATGTTGATCTTAAAGAAACGCTAAATCGTGCGCTGGGTGATGATATCGACCCTATTGAGCTGAATATGTCACTTTGGCATCTCTATGTGTATGAAATTCAGGATAAAAATGCTATCGGTTTAGTTGGAAGCGAAAGTGCTTTACAAGAAAATGAGCAAGAAGATGATGTTATAAGTTCGCCATTGCCTAAAAACACAATTCTCTATGGCCCGCCAGGTACAGGTAAAACATATCGTACTATTGAGCTTGCTGTACAAATTTGTGATCCGATCGCTTACTCCCTGCAGGAGGGTAAGGATGAGAGTGAAAAACGTCGCGAGTTGAAAAAGATTTATGATCAGCTTATCAAAGATAATCGAGTGCGTTTTATCACCTTTCATCAGAGCTTTGGTTATGAAGAGTTTATTGAAGGTTTAAGAGCTGAGACTACTGATGACGGTAATGTAAAATACGAAATAAAGGCAGGTATTTTTAAACAGATATGCGAGGATGCCGCCTTTGGTCATGCTGGTGCGCAGGAAATGTTGGATAGCGCACTTACTCGCCTACAAGAACGTTTATCTGAAGGTGAAAATATCACGCTGGAAACACAACAGGGTAAGGCCTTCCAGCTGACGTATAAAAGTCAAACCAACTTTGGAATTTTTCCGTCACAATCGAAAAAAGAGGATTTAGGACAGGGTTACAATGCCTATTTGAAGGATATTCGGCAAGTTTATCAGGATCCACGAGCAAAAGTACATAATCCATCTTATGTACGCAGTATCCTTAACTATTTAATTAATCAACGTTATCTGCCTCTGAATACTCAGAGCGTAGCTTCAGAAAAAAAGGAAAACTATGTTCTCATTATTGATGAAATAAATCGGGGTAATATTTCAAAAATTTTTGGTGAACTAATTACCCTTATTGAGCCATCTAAACGGGCTGGTGAGCCAGAATCGCTTAGCGTATTGCTGCCATACTCTTCCACTCCATTTAGTGTACCGAATAACCTTTATTTAATTGGTACCATGAACACTGCTGATCATTCGCTTACTGCACTTGATACTGCACTACGTCGCAGATTTGATTTTGAAGCGATGCTGCCAGATATTACTGTTCTGAAAGATACTGTCATTAAAGGTATTGATCTGCCTCGTCTATTGCAGACGCTTAACGATCGCATCCAGGTTTTATACGATAGAGAACATATGCTGGGGCATGCTTTTTTTATCCCTGTTGTGCAGGCAAAAGAAGACGAAGCTCTGGCATTTGAAAGATTCAAACGGATTATGCGAAATAAGATACTACCATTGCTGGAAGAATATTTTTACAATGACTGGCAAAAAATTCGTATGGTACTGGCTGATAACCAAAAAGAGGAAGCACCAGATCTTCAATTTGTACGTGAGGTGAAATACCAGAAAAAGTATGCCGATCTCTTTGGTGATAACGGAACAGATGACTTGGGAACCAGTTTTCACCTGGCAGCAGAGGATGACAACGTTTGGGACAATCCAATCGCCTGGCAGCAAATTTATGCACCTCAAAAAGAAAAACGCAGGAGTGCGGAATGAAATCTTCCAGTCATTTCACTGTGTTCGAATACGGGCATTTAGTGAGTGAGGAAGGTGATGCCCGTATAAATAATTCGGTAGTGCTACCTGCAGACCTATTTAAATGGCTTGAGCTGCGCTGTCTGAAAGACGATGCTGATAATACTCATCGTTTGCTCACCCTTAGCAGCCGGAATGGAGTAAAAACGCTGCAGGTAAAAAACTATGCAGGAGTAATCTCACTGCCAGGGGGGCGATTTCTCGAAATCCTGCCTAAAACAGGCCAGGATAATGAGGATACTGTTCGTCAACAATTACTAATGATGTTACGTACGTTAAAATCATTTCGTCATATTGCCTCCTCTGAATCTGGCGTCAAAATATCTAAAATGCCTCTGATGGATATTTTTATTCAACAATTTATAGAGAGCGTGCGTAAGATTGTGCAGAGAGGGTTAAAACGTGACTATTTACGTCAGGAAGATAATCTTCCATGGATGAAAGGAAGATTACGGATCTCTGCACAATTAAGCAAAAACTGTATTAGGCGGGATCGTTTTCAGGTGGAGTATGACGAGTACAGCGTCAATCGTCTGGAAAACCGGATACTCAAAACTGCAATCAATAAGATTAATCGCCAAACAAGTAATCCACAATTATTACAGCAGATAACACAGCTGCAGTTTCACTTTGAAAATATCACGCCAGTTCATGATGCTTATATAGCTTTCGAGCAGTTACACCTTGATAGACACATGCATCACTATGCACAAGCGTTAGCGTGGGCGAAGATGATTTTGTTGGGTGATTCTCCACACTGTATGTGTGGGGATATTAATGCTTTTTCACTGCTTTTCCCGATGGAGGCTGTTTTTGAATCTTTTGTGACGACATGGATGCGTTATCGTTATTATGATAAATGGCGAGTGGACGCACAGGTAAGTTCAAAAAATCTGATTAGTTATAACGGTAAAGCTTTATTTAAGCTGCGGCCTGATATTTGTTTACGGCCTCGTAAAAGTACTACTGGTTCAGTTATTACCTGTGATGTTAAATAGAAGATAGTAAATGGCAGAAAGGACAGTCTTGAACAATCTCAAGCCGATCTCTACCAAATGCTTGCCTATGGATTGAATTACCAGGAGGGGGAAGGTGATATGATTTTGATATACCCCTATCATAACGGATTTAATCAGCCATCTCCTCATCCTTATGAATTTAGCCATCAGAAGGAAAATAGGTTACGTTTATGGGTTGTACCTTTCTTTATTGGCGAGAGTTTACAAACATCAGAGTTGCGTTTTCCTGGTGGGGCTGAATTTATTTAGTATTTGTAGGCTATCTCTTTATACAATTTATTTGTCTATTTGTATGCACAAGATAGCCTACCTCACCCCCTAAAAACCTCTTTCCGATGCCACTCCACAAACCCCTCATAAGGGTAATTTTTACGTACCTGCGGCAAAGCAATAGTTTTCCCGTCAAAATCCCAGAATAATCTCTCAACGATCCCTCCGCCGTTTACCGCATCTGATACCAGTACCCGCATATTTTCGTCCAGGCCAATCGATCCTTTATCAAAGGCTTTATGGTGAATTGCGCAAAGCGCCAGGCCATTAGGAATTTCACAAGGACCTCCTTGCTGTTTCCATTTTATATGCGCCGCTTCCAGCGCGACGGTGGTGTCGTCGTGGCGCATATTAAAGCCACATATCGCGCACTGGTAGTTATAAGCGCGTAATACATTTTTGCGAAATAACGGGTCGCGCTGTTTACGGATTTGCTGGAGGTCAAAACCCAATTCGTCAGCAATTTCCTCCTGAATACTCTCGGTAAAATGCGCTTCGAGTATCTGTTGCGCCAGGGTATTGATGAGTTTTTTATTGCCGGTTACCAGGGCGTAGTGCTGTTCATCGAAACCGCCTGCAACGTGGTATTCAGTCAGTTCCTTCACTGGTGGTTGTCGGCTGCTCCCTGCTGTTGAGCAAAGCCCGGCATTGTGTAATTGCCAGAAACCGTCGCCTTGTAATCGCCAGAACGGTATATCAGGTCGGTACTGTGAACGCTGTGGACCAAAACGTTCCAGTAAACTGTGCAGAGGTTCGTAGATTTCCGAGCCATAATCGAAAAGGCGCGGATGTCCATTCAGGTATCCCGCTAATATGTATAGCAATAACAATGGCTTATGCGGCGCGCGCTGTTCACCCTTGTGCCAGATTTTTATATTGGCAATTGCCTGCTGTAGCGATTTACTGGAAGCCATTGATATCCCTGGCAGTGAAATAATTGCGATCATGCTCGCAAATTTTCTGCTGTTCAAGCCTGCAAGCGAAGATATATTACCTTGATCTCATATGTTTTTTTACTTCCTGTGTGCCCTAATTGCCATGCGATGTTGCACCGACGCAAACCACCGTTTACGCCGGAGGAGTTAAAAGCGCTAATGGATGCAAATAAATCAAATTAATGAACGCTCACCTTTCGCGCCAAAACTGCAAAATTGCTTCTACAAACCTGTCAGAAATAATCCCCCGACGGGCTGCCGCGCTGAAATGACTGCTTCGCAGTGCCGTCGTCCAGTTCTCCGGTGACCGGTACGCTGAACCGTAATATCCCGTGCTTAAATCGTCCGGGTCTTCATCAGGCGCGTTCGTCAGTCCTCTTTCACCTTGTTGCTGGAAGTCGACGAAAATAATATTGGCTAAAACATTATTTTGATAATTGCCATAAATAGCTTCATACGCATGAGGGAAATTTTCTTTCCAGTACCAGGTGGTATCGCCGCAAAACCACGGTGCGTCAGTAATATTATTAAGCTGAGAATGGTATTGTTTTAGATCCCTACGAAAGGCTTCAACCATATGATTAAAGTGTTGAGGATGTGACGCGTAGTCACTGGTCATTAAGTCAAATTCGCCTTGCATCCAGCATACGCCGAGGAATTTGTTCTGCGGATTTTTTGCCAGTGCGGCTCGCGTTCTGCTCACTAAATCCTGGTATAGCGGAGTATCCGTTCCCCAACGACAAGCATCATGACTGGCTCCGTGCCGTTCTGAATATGTCCCTTCGCTGCCCGCAGTAAAAGCCGATCCGCCACGGCAACACGGAACGATGAGAACCCCTGCATTATCAGGAATGAAGGGCAGTAATTTCCGTGCAATATGCAGTGCCTGGCCAACGGTGCCGTACTGTGTTTGATGATTCGTTGCCAGAGGATGGTGATAACCCTGCATATCCTGAACATCGTGTGGGCAGTGAGTCAGTGGAATAATGTCGTTAAAGTGACATGACGGGCCTCCGGGATGCGTATGCGCAAATCTCGCTAATTGTTTAATTCTGGGATGAGGCGCATCTTCCCCGTCCGGTAATGGCAGCCCTTCGCCATACGCCATGGCATTAGACTGACCAGCAACGGTAAGAACATAGTAATAATCGGGCGATATTATCGCGTTCATATAATTTTCGCGTAGTTGAAATGATAAATTGATAGCAGGGCCCCTTTACTGGGGCCCTGAAGCGTTAGTTTTGTACTGTGACTTTATTATCCTTCACAGAAATCAAAACTGAATCCGTCACCGCTTTGCCGCCTGCAGTTTCACCGCCAATAATTAATAAACTATTATTCCAGGGCAATGATACTCCGTAGGCCCGACCTTGCGATAATTCGCCCGATTTATCCCATTTCCCGTTATGCCAAAGATGAATATCAGCGCTATATGATTTTTTCAGGCCTTCATGCGCATAGTTCTTACCGTTCTGGTAATTTTCTCGTGAACCTTTGAATCCGGCCCCTCCGGCAAATATAAGTGAGTCATTGCTCATGCCTGCAAAACCGCCAGCGACGCCATCTGGTGATGCGACGGGAGCAAGCTTATTCCATTTTAAATTATTACCGGTGAAATCAAGTTCAAATACGGCATCCGTTCGCAATCCTGGTTTGGCTTCGCCATTAATAAGCCAGGTTTTATCACCTTTATTCACAACCGCCGCACCAGCCGTTCCGTACCAGGGAGATTCGCCAGCGTAACTCCATTGCTGTGTAGAGGGATCAAAAGATAACAGAAACTTATTGAAGAAATAATCTTCTGCTTTTTTGTCAAAATAGTGGGCGTTGATTTTATCTATAGTGGTTGAATCTTTTCCAGCTTCGTTGAGATCTTCAAAATAGCCATTGAAGATATTCTGGTTAACACCGCCAGTAACATAAGCCTTGCCGTTGTGTACAAAAGTCACATGGCCCGCCATGCCCATCGGCGCGTGCGACATCAATTTAACCCAGCTATTGGTTTTGGGGTTGTATTTGTGTACGTCATTAAATACCTGAGTCAAGCCCTCGCTGTTTTTGCCAATGCCGCCAAACACATACAGATTGCCATCAATAAATGCAGAGGTTGCTTGATCTCTCGGTCCGCCAGGGAATGCAGCTAACGCCGTCCATTTTTTATCTTTGGCCTGTGTATCCAGCTTGTACCATGCCGTACCTGCGCTACCTAACCCAATGTAGACAGTGTCGTTATCAATTGCTCCGGTACCACTTTTAAATGGCACAGGAGTTTCCGGTAATACAGACGCGTTTGTGGCAAATGAAGCCATTATGATAGTAAGCGCCGTTATTGTTTTATTCATTGTGACTGTCTCCTGTCTACTACAGTTTAAATGACACACCAATGCGATAACTGTTTTCCGATAAATTATCTCTGCCGTTGTAAACACCCTGACGGTCAAGGTAGTCATATTCTATGTATGGCATAATATCGGGCGTCATATGGTATTGTAGAACAAATGCATTTTCCGTCGCCCATTTCTTATGGTTTGCATAGCGATAATCGTTCTGTTTGCTGTATAGCGTCGTTTGCCATGCGAAGGTGAAATCACTATTAATATGGTAAGTGACATATCCATCCCAACGATGAACGTTATCACGAGACATATCACCGGATAAGTCTTGTTGTCGGTAAGCTTTCCAGTCGTAACGATAGCGAATGCCAAAATTAAGATCTTTTGTCGCGTCCCAGGACAGTTTTACGTAGGGTCCGTAGCGTGTGCCGTTGCTGCTAAAATGCGTTAACATTCCCGGGCGCACCGTCCATTGATCATCAAGTTTAATCGCGTAATTAACTTCAACCTGAACATCATTGAGTGCGGCATTTTCCTTTTTATTATCATGAATGGTATTCCAGGTATTACTTTCCATACTTGCCCACCATCCATTTTGCCATCCCTCACTGACTTTGAGTCGAGTCTCATAGGCGTGGCTTCCACTACGATATCCACCACGTACGTCCAGTGTCGCAGCCTGAGAAATTAGTGGTGACGAAAAGCACAGTAATAATACGCCAGAAAGTATTTTAGCCTTTTTCATATATTTCACTCATTTGTAGGATACAGAAAGCAATACAAAGCCCGCATAAACAATTAGCATTTATGTTGTGTAATATTTTTTGCCAGGCTTATAGTGTCTTTGGCAACGAGTAGCTGTATTTTATATTTTTTGTATAAGGTCTCCTGTGAAAATTCTCTTTCCACATTATTTAAATAAACAGAGAACCAGATTAAATACCTGAGTATAAAATCTCTTCTGATGTTTAATTGATTTGAATGTTCGTAAGCTATATCACTTACTCAATCCATTTTACCCAGAGTCATAAAATAGAGTGTCTGTTGATCTCATTTTCATATTCCTTTCAGACTGAAGTGCGTTTTCATCACCCGATGAGAAAGAACTGAATTGATGTTTGCCATAGATTGCGAGATGCCCTGTCTCATTGACTATCGCGGTGCACCTTTATACCTGTTATACCAGATCAAAAATCACGCAATCCATACAACAAAACGAGATTTGCAATTCGTGTCACAAAATATGTCGATCTTTTTCTAAGAGGAAGATGCTATGTGAAGCCAGACGAACACTTGCGGTGGTCTTCAAAAACTAAAGGGTTTCTTTTATCTATTTGTTTTATAAATAATTTATTTAGGTCTAAACAAGGGAAGCTTTGCAAGCTAACTCAGTGAGCGTGGTGAAAATAAGTGTTTACCCGCCATCAGGCTGATCATAATTCTCATCATGAAATATGTTTCTTGGTTTTTGGCTTGTAAGTGGTCACCCCTGAAGTCGATCTGGAAAGGCTTGTAGATGTTGGTGTTTTCAGGATGATGTTTCAGATAGGTTGTTTGCCGTATCGCCCGGCGAATAGCTGTGATTGAGGAAGGTTTAAGTCGCAGTGACCAAAGCCATATTTACCAACGAATGTAGATGAAAAAGCGTCTCCTGCGTTCCCCCATATCTCCAGGAAATACACAGTCTGAAAAAGGAATGTAACAATCTCATGGCGTAAGCTGACGAACCAGGCAGGAATAATCGCTAGGGACCTAAGCATTAGCATGATAATAGCCACTAAGAAATTACTGCGTTCCATGAAATAGCCATTTTGTGGCAAATGCAGTTGACTAATAATGTCATATGTGAGACGGATAGTTGAACAAATATTAAATTTTGCTGAATTTTTTATGTTGATTTTACTTGTTACAGAACATATCACATGATATATAGATAAGATTAGTTGCATTAATGATGAGGGTTATTATTCGATTCGTATCAGATTGATAAATATATAAAGGTACATAGCATGCAAGAGCATGGCGTTTGTATGGCAAAGTTATTATAAGTAACTATCGCTACTCCATTTAAGTTCACTCAGAAGAACTGGTCCACTTACGTTAGTTATTAAGCAAACGTTCGCTTTTATAAACATAATCAGGATTAAAATGTTGGATTATTGCTAACCCAGCACAGCTAGTGCGCGTCTGTAATTATAAGGGAAAACGATGAAGAATAAGGCTGATAACAAAAAAAGGAACTTCCTGACCCATAGTGAAATCGAATCACTCCTTAAAGCTGTAAATACCGGGCCTCATGCTGCACGTAATTATTGTCTGACATTACTTTGTTTTATTCATGGTTTCCGGGCGAGTGAAATTTGCCGATTGAGGATTTCGGATATTGATCTTAAGGCAAAGTGTATATATATCCATCGATTAAAAAAAGGCTTTTCAACAACGCACCCGCTATTGAACAAAGAAATTCAGGCTTTAAAAAACTGGTTGAGTATCCGTACTTCTTATCCGCATGCTGAGAGCGAGTGGGTATTTTTATCACGTAAGGGGAATCCACTTTCTCGGCAACAGTTTTACCATATTATCTCGACTTCCGGTGGTAATGCCGGGTTGTCACTGGAGATTCATCCGCACATGTTACGCCATTCGTGTGGTTTTGCTTTGGCGAATATGGGAATAGATACGCGACTTATCCAGGATTATCTTGGACATCGCAATATTCGTCATACTGTCTGGTATACCGCCAGCAATGCAGGGCGTTTTTACGGCATCTGGGATAGAGCCAGAGGACGACAGCGTCACGCTGTTTTATAGAGATAGTTGAGATACCAGGGATGGTGTTAAAAACTACATTATTCTTACGATATATCAAAAATGATTAACCATTTATTAATTGATGTTATTGTAAGTATGATTCTTAATTATAATAATAAACATTAAGTTAACCATATCCATACAAAATACAATGGTTTATGTTCTTCAAAATAAATAAACAAAATCATTCATAAATTTACACATCACTTAAATTCGCCTGTTTCCATACTTTTTTCTTTATTTTTTAAGCAACTGGAAGTTAATCCACTGCAATCTATTGTTATATTGAATCAAATCAATGAAAATAGATGTTGTCACATCAGTGATATTTTATTTTTGTATGATATTTAATGTAATTGACTGATAGCCACATCACTTCGGGTGTGGTTATCTTTTTATCTATTGGGCTAATTTTGACCGATTGAGGTTTCCTATAGGTATTCATTCAAATATATCTCAGTCAGGAGTACTACTATTGTGAGTAAACGTCGTTATCTTACCGGTAAAGAAGTTCAGGCCATGATGCAGGCGGTGTGTTACGGGGCAACGGGAGCCAGAGATTATTGTCTTATTCTGTTGGCATATCGGCATGGGATGCGTATTAGTGAACTGCTTGATCTGCATTATCAGGATCTTGACCTTAATGAAGGTCGAATAAATATTCGCCGACTGAAGAACGGATTTTCTACCGTTCACCCGTTACGTTTTGATGAGCGTGAAGCCGTGGAACGCTGGACCCAGGAACGTGCTAACTGGAAAGGCGCTGACCGGACCGACGCTATATTTATTTCTCGCCGTGGGAGTCGGCTTTCTCGCCAGCAGGCCTATCGCATTATTCGCGATGCCGGTATTGAAGCTGGAACCGTAACGCAGACTCATCCTCATATGTTAAGGCATGCTTGTGGTTATGAACTGGCGGAGCGTGGTGCAGATACCCGTTTAATTCAGGATTATCTCGGGCATCGAAATATTCGCCATACTGTGCGTTATACCGCCAGTAATGCTGCTCGTTTTGCCGGATTATGGGAAAGAAATAATCTCATAAACGAAAAATTAAAAAGAGAAGAAGTTTGATTTAACTTATTGATAATAAAGTTAAAAAACAAATAAATACAAGACAATTGGGGCCAAACTGTCTATATCATAAATAAGTTACGTATTTTTTCTCAAGCATAAAAATATTAAAAAACGACAAAAATCATCTAACTGTTTGATATGTAAATTATTTCTCTTGTAAATTAATTTCACATCACCTCCGCTATATGTAAAGCTAACGTTTCTGTAGCTCGACGCAACTTCCTCATTCTTCTCTCCAAAAACCACCTAATGCAATATAAAAAACTGCAAATAAAGATAACTATAGAACATTAAGCCAACAAATAAACTGAAAAAGTTTGTGCGCGATGCTTTCCTCTATGAGTCAAAATGGCCCCAAATGTTTCATCTTTTGGGGGAAAACTGTGCAGTGTTGGCAGTCAAACTCGTTGACAAAACAAAGTGTACAGAACGACTGCCCATGTCGATTTAGAAATAGTTTTTTTAAAGGAAAGCAGCATGAAAATTAAAACTCTGGCAATCGTTGTTCTGTCGGCTCTGTCCCTCAGTTCCGCAGCGGCTCTGGCCGATACTACGACGGTAAATGGTGGGACCGTTCACTTTAAAGGGGAAGTTGTTAACGCCGCTTGCGCAGTTGATGCAGGCTCTGTTGATCAAACCGTTCAGTTAGGACAGGTTCGTACCGCTAGCCTGAAGCAGGATGGAGCGACCAGCTCTGCTGTCGGTTTTAACATTCAACTGAATGATTGCGATACCGATGTTGCAAGCAAAGCTGCTGTTGCCTTCTTAGGTACAACAATTGACACGAATCATACCAACGTACTGGCTCTGCAAAGTTCTGCTGCGGGTAGCGCAACAAACGTTGGTGTGCAGATCCTGGATAAAACAGGGACTGCGTTGGCTTTGGATGGTGCGTCATTTAGTGCACAAACCACCCTGAATAACGGAACCAACACCATTCCGTTCCAGGCGCGTTATTATGCCATTGGTGCCGCAACCCCAGGTGCTGCTAATGCGGATGCGACCTTCAAGGTTCAGTATCAATAACCTACCCAGGTTCAGGGACGTCATTACGGGCAGGGATGCCCACCCTTGTGCGATAAAAATAACGATGAAAAGGAAGAGATTATTTCTGTTAGCGTCGTTGCTGCCAATGTTTGCTCTGGCCGGAAATAAATGGAATACCACGCTGCCCGGCGGAAATATGCAATTTCAGGGCGTCATTATTGCGGAAGCTTGCCGGATTGAAGCCGGTGATAAACAAATGACGGTCAATATGGGGCAAATCAGCAGTAACCGGTTTCATGCGGTAGGGGAAGATAGCTCACCGGTGCCTTTTGTTATTCATTTACGGGAATGTAGCACGGTGGTGAGTGAACGTGTGGGTGTGGCGTTTCACGGTGTCGCGGATGGTAAAAATCCGGATGTGCTTTCCGTGGGAGAGGGGCCAGGGATAGCCACCAATATTGGCGTAGCGTTGTTTGATGATGAAGGAAACCTCGTACCGATTAATCGTCCTCCAGTAAACTGGAAACGGCTTTACTCAGGCTCTACTTCGCTACATTTCATCGCCAAATATCGTGCTACCGGGCGTCGGGTTACTGGCGGCATCGCCAATGCCCAGGCCTGGTTCTCTTTAACCTATCAGTAATTGTTCAGCAGATAATGTGATAACAGGAACAGGACAGTGAGTAATAAAAACGTCAATGTAAGGAAATCGCAGGAAATAACATTCTGCTTGCTGGCAGGTATCCTGATGTTCATGGCAATGATGGTTGCCGGACGCGCTGAAGCGGGAGTGGCCTTAGGTGCGACTCGCGTAATTTATCCGGCAGGGCAAAAACAAGTGCAACTTGCCGTGACAAATAATGATGAAAATAGCACCTATTTAATTCAATCATGGGTAGAAAATGCCGATGGTGTAAAGGATGGCCGTTTTATCGTGACGCCACCTCTGTTTGCGATGAAGGGAAAAAAAGAGAATACCTTGCGTATTCTTGATGCAACAAATAACCAATTGCCACAGGATCGGGAAAGTTTATTCTGGATGAATGTTAAAGCGATTCCGTCAATGGATAAATCAAAATTGACTGAGAATACGCTACAGCTCGCAATTATCAGCCGCATTAAACTGTACTATCGTCCGGCTAAATTAGCGTTGCCACCCGATCAGGCCGCAGAAAAATTAAGATTTCGTCGTAGCGCGAATTCTCTGACGCTGATCAACCCGACACCCTATTACCTGACGGTAACAGAGTTGAATGCCGGAACTCGGGTTCTTGAAAATGCATTGGTGCCTCCAATGGGCGAAAGCGCGGTTAAATTGCCTTCTGATGCAGGAAGCAATATTACTTACCGAACAATAAATGATTATGGCGCACTTACCCCCAAAATGACGGGCGTAATGGAATAACGCAGGGGGATTTTTTCGCCTGAATAAAAAGAATTGACTGCCGGGTGATTTAAACCGGAGGAATAATGTCATATCTGAATTTAAGACTTTACCAGCGAAACACACAATGCTTGCATATTCGTAAGCATCGTTTGGCTGGTTTTTTTGTCCGACTCTTTGTTGCCTGTGCTTTTACCGCACAGGCACCTTTGTCATCTGCCGAACTCTATTTTAACCCGCGTTTTTTAGCGGATGATCCCCAGGCTGTGGCTGATTTATCGCGTTTTGAAAATGGGCAAGAATTACCGCCAGGGACGTATCGTGTTGATATCTATTTGAATAATGGTTATATGGCAACGCGTGATGTCACATTTAATACGGGCGACAGCGAACAAGGGATTGTTCCCTGCCTGACACGCGCGCAACTTGCCAGTATGGGGCTGAATACGGCTTCTGTCTCCGGTATGAATCTGCTGGCGGATGATGCCTGCGTGCCATTAACCTCAATGATCCATGACGCTACTGCGCAACTGGATGTGGGTCAGCAGCGACTCAACCTGACGATCCCTCAGGCATTTATGAGTAATCGCGCGCGTGGTTATATTCCTCCTGAGTTATGGGATCCCGGTATTAATGCCGGATTGCTCAATTATAATTTCAGCGGAAATAGTGTACAGAATCGAATTGGGGGTAACAGCCATTATGCATATTTAAACCTACAGAGTGGGTTAAATATTGGTGCGTGGCGTTTACGCGACAATACCACCTGGAGTTATAACAGTAGCGACAGTTCATCAGGTAGCAAAAATAAATGGCAGCATATCAATACCTGGCTTGAGCGAGACATAATTCCGTTACGTTCCCGGCTGACGCTGGGTGATGGTTATACTCAGGGCGATATTTTCGATGGTATTAACTTTCGCGGCGCACAATTGGCCTCAGATGACAATATGTTACCCGATAGCCAAAGAGGATTTGCCCCGGTGATCCACGGTATTGCTCGTGGTACTGCACAGGTCACTATTAAACAAAATGGGTATGACATTTATAATAGTACGGTGCCACCGGGGCCTTTTACCATCAACGATATCTATGCCGCAGGTAATAGTGGTGACTTGCAGGTAACGATTAAAGAGGCTGACGGCAGTACGCAGATTTTTACCGTACCCTATTCGTCAGTCCCGCTTTTGCAACGTGAAGGGCATACACGTTATTCCATTACGGCAGGAGAATACCGTAGTGGAAATGCGCAACAGGAAAAACCCCGCTTTTTCCAGAGTACATTACTCCACGGCCTTCCGGCTGGCTGGACAATATATGGTGGAACGCAACTGGCGGATCGTTATCGTGCGTTTAATTTCGGTATCGGGAAAAATATGGGGACACTGGGCGCTCTGTCTGTGGATATGACGCAGGCTAATTCCACACTTCCCGATGACAGTCAGCATGACGGACAATCGGTGCGTTTTCTTTATAACAAATCGCTCAATGAGTCAGGCACGAATATTCAGTTAGTGGGTTACCGTTATTCGACCAGTGGGTATTTTAATTTCGCTGATACAACATACAGTCGAATGAATGGCTACAACATCGAAACACAGGATGGAGTTATTCAGGTTAAGCCGAAATTCACCGACTATTACAATCTCGCTTATAACAAACGCGGGAAATTACAACTCACCGTTACTCAGCAACTCGGGCGCACATCAACACTGTATTTGAGTGGTAGCCATCAAACTTATTGGGGAACGAGTAATGTCGATGAGCAATTCCAGGCTGGATTAAATACTGCGTTCGAAGATATTAACTGGACGCTCAGCTATAGCCTGACGAAAAACGCTTGGCAAAAAGGACGGGATCAGATGTTAGCTCTTAACGTCAATATTCCTTTCAGCCACTGGCTGCGTTCTGACAGTAAATCTCAGTGGCGACATGCCAGTGCCAGCTACAGCATGTCACACGATCTCAACGGTCGGATGACCAATCTGGCCGGTGTATACGGTACGTTGCTGGAAGACAACAACCTCAGCTATAGCGTGCAAACCGGTTATGCCGGGGGAGGCGATGGAAATAGCGGAAGTACAGGCTACGCCACGCTGAATTATCGCGGTGGTTACGGCAATGCCAATATCGGTTACAGCCATAGCGATGATATTAAGCAGCTCTATTACGGAGTCAGCGGTGGGGTACTGGCTCATGCCAATGGCGTAACGCTGGGGCAGCCGTTAAACGATACGGTGGTGCTTGTTAAAGCGCCTGGCGCAAAAGATGCAAAAGTCGAAAACCAGACAGGAGTGCGTACCGACTGGCGGGGTTATGCCGTGCTGCCTTATGCCACTGAATATCGGGAAAACAGAGTGGCGCTGGATACCAATACCCTGGCTGATAACGTCGATTTAGATAATGCGGTCGCTAACGTTGTTCCCACCCGTGGGGCGATCGTGCGAGCAGAGTTTAAAGCGCGCGTTGGGATAAAACTGCTCATGACGCTAACCCACAATAATAAGCCGCTGCCGTTTGGGGCGATGGTGACATCAGAGAGTAGCCAGAGTAGCGGCATTGTTGCGGATAATGGTCAGGTTTACCTCAGCGGAATGCCTTTAGCGGGAAAAGTGCAGGTGAAATGGGGAGAAGAGGAAAATGCTCACTGTGTCGCCAATTATCAACTGCCACCAGAGAGTCAGCAGCAGTTATTAACCCAGCTATCAGCTGAATGTCGTTAAGGGGGCGTGATGAGAAACAAACCTTTTTATCTTCTTTGCGCTTTTTTGTGGCTGGCGGTAAGTCACGCTTTGGCTGCGGATAGCACGATTACTATCCGCGGCTATGTCAGAGATAATGGCTGTAGTGTGGCCGCTGAATCAACCAATTTTACTGTTGATCTGATGGAAAACGCGGCGAAGCAATTTAACAACATTGGCGCGACGACTCCTGTTGTTCCATTTCGTATTTTGCTGTCACCCTGTGGTAACGCCGTTTCTGCCGTAAAGGTTGGGTTTACCGGCGTTGCAGATAGCCACAATGCCAACCTGCTTGCACTTGAAAATACGGTGTCAGCGGCTGCGGGACTGGGAATACAGCTTCTGAATGAGCAGCAAAATGAGATACCCCTTAATGCCCCATCGTCCGCGATTTCGTGGACGACCCTGACGCCGGGTAAACCAAATACGTTGAATTTTTACGCCCGGCTAATGGCGACACAGGTGCCTGTCACTGCGGGGCATATTAATGCCACGGCTACCTTCACTCTTGAATATCAGTAACTGGAGATGCTCATGAAATGGTGCAAACGTGGGTATTTATTGGCGGCAATGTTGGCGTTCGCAAGTGCGACGATACAGGCAGCCGATGTCACCATCACGGTGAACGGTAAGGTCGTCGCCAAACCGTGCACAGTTTCCACCACCAATGCCACGGTAGATCTCGGCGATCTTTATTCTTTCAGTCTTATGTCTGCCGGGGCGGCATCGGCCTGGCATGATGTTGCGCTTGAGTTGACTAATTGTCCGGTGGGAACGTCGAGGGTCACTGCCAGCTTCAGCGGGGCAGCCGACAGTACCGGATATTATAAAAATCAGGGGACCGCGCAAAACATCCAGTTAGAGCTACAGGATGACAGTGGCAACACATTGAATACTGGCGCAACCAAAACAGTTCAGGTGGATGATTCCTCACAATCAGCGCACTTCCCGTTACAGGTCAGAGCATTGACCGTAAATGGTGGAACCACTCAGGGAACCATTCAGGCAGTGATTAGCATCACCTATACCTACAGCTGAACCCAAAGAGATGATTGTAATGAAACGAGTTATTACCCTGTTTGCTGTACTGCTGATGGGCTGGTCGGTAAATGCCTGGTCATTCGCCTGTAAAACCGCCAATGGTACCGCAATCCCTATTGGCGGTGGCAGCGCCAATGTTTATGTAAACCTTGCGCCTGCCGTGAATGTGGGGCAAAACCTGGTCGTGGATCTTTCGACGCAAATCTTTTGCCATAACGATTACCCGGAAACCATTACAGACTATGTCACACTGCAACGAGGTTCGGCTTATGGCGGCGTGTTATCTAGTTTTTCCGGGACCGTAAAATATAATGGCAGTAGCTATCCTTTCCCTACTACCAGCGAAACGCCGCGGGTTGTTTATAATTCGAGAACGGATAAGCCGTGGCCGGTGGCGCTTTATTTGACGCCGGTGAGCAGTGCGGGGGGAGTGGCGATTAAAGCTGGCTCATTAATTGCCGTGCTTATTTTGCGACAGACCAACAACTATAACAGCGATGATTTCCAGTTTGTGTGGAATATTTACGCCAATAATGATGTGGTGGTGCCCACTGGCGGCTGTGATGTTTCTGCTCGTGATGTCACCGTTACTCTGCCGGACTACCCTGGTTCAGTGCCGATTCCTCTTACCGTTTATTGTGCGAAAAGCCAAAACCTGGGGTATTACCTATCCGGCACAACCGCAGATGCGGGCAACTCGATTTTCACCAATACCGCGTCGTTTTCACCCGCGCAGGGCGTCGGCGTACAGTTGACGCGCAACGGTACGATTATTCCAGCGAATAACACGGTATCGTTAGGAGCAGTAGGGACTTCGGCGGTAAGTCTGGGATTAACGGCAAATTACGCACGTACCGGAGGGCAGGTGACTGCAGGGAATGTGCAATCGATTATTGGCGTGACTTTTGTTTATCAATAAAGAAATCACAGGGCATTGCTAATGCAGGTACGCAATATTACCTGAAGCTAAAACCTGCACGTTAGCCCTTTGTAGGCCAGATAAGACGCGTCAGCGTCGCATCTGGCATAAACAAAGCGCACTTTGCCGACAATCCGAACTGAGCCTGCCAATGGCAGGCTCAGGTGCTCTTTTACGCTACCATGCTAATAATCAGCACAATAATCAGCCCAACCACGGAGTTGACCAGCTCCAGCAGACCCCAGGTTTTCAACGTGTCTTTTACTGACAGGTCAAAGTAATCTAAGAGGCATTGCTAATGTAGGGAATGTGTCTGAACCTGCGGTCATTGCCAGTACCAGCATCAGGCCAATGCCGAATACCACCCAGAGAATGTTAAGCACATGCATAACGTTTTACCTTACCTGGTTGAACCGTTGTTATTTTGGGCGACATGTTATGTAAATTGGTCAACCATTGTTGCGATGAATGTCACATCCTCTGATCAATAACCATCGATTACCCTTTGCTGCAATTTGCAGCAACAACCAGGAGAGTGAAATTCTTGTGATGTGGTTAACCAATTTTAGAATTCGGGTTGACATGTCTTACCAAAAGGTAGAACTTATACGCCATCTCATCCGATGCGACGCTACGGCTGTGGCCGGGTTGTTCATCCGGATACCTAAACAACTCCGGGGTTCCGCGTCTCTTCGCTGTTGAACCCACTATGTGAAAGAGGAAAAATCATGGAACAGACCTGGCGCTGGTACGGCCCAAACGATCCGGTTTCTTTAGCTGATGTCCGTCAGGCGGGCGCAACTGGCGTGGTTACCGCGCTGCACCATATCCCGAACGGCGAAGTATGGTCCGTTGAAGAGATCCTCAAACGCAAGGCGATCGTTGAAGACGCAGGCCTGGTATGGTCTGTCGTTGAAAGCGTACCAATTCACGAAGATATCAAAACCCACACTGGCAACTATGAGCAGTGGATTGCTAACTATCAGCAGACCCTGCGCAACCTGGCGCAGTGCGGCATTCGCACCGTGTGCTACAACTTCATGCCGGTGCTCGACTGGACTCGTACAGACCTCGAATACGTGCTGCCAGACGGCTCCAAAGCTCTGCGCTTCGACCAGATCGAATTCGCTGCATTCGAAATGCATATCCTGAAGCGTCCAGGCGCGGAAGCGGATTACACCGAAGAAGAAATTGCTCAGGCCGCTGAACGCTTCGCCACTATGAGCGACGAAGACAAAGCGCGTCTGACCCGTAACATCATCGCCGGTCTGCCGGGCGCGGAAGAAGGTTATACCCTCGACCAGTTCCGTAAGCACCTGGAGCTGTACAAAGATATCGACAAAGCCAAACTGCGCGAAAACTTTGCTGTCTTCCTGAAAGCCATTATTCCGGTTGCCGAAGAAGTTGGCGTCCGTATGGCGGTTCACCCGGACGATCCGCCGCGCCCGATCCTCGGCCTGCCGCGCATTGTTTCCACCATTGAAGATATGCAGTGGATGGTTGATACCGTAAACAGCATGGCGAACGGTTTCACCATGTGCACCGGTTCCTACGGCGTGCGTGCTGACAACGATCTGGTTGATATGATCAAGCAGTTCGGCCCGCGTATTTACTTCACCCATCTGCGCTCCACCATGCGTGAAGATAACCCGAAAACCTTCCACGAAGCGGCGCACCTGAACGGTGACGTTGATATGTACGAAGTGGTGAAAGCGATTGTTGAAGAAGAACACCGTCGTAAAGCGGAAGGCAAAGAAGACCTGATCCCGATGCGTCCGGACCACGGTCATCAGATGCTGGACGACCTGAAGAAGAAAACCAATCCTGGTTACTCCGCAATTGGTCGTCTGAAAGGCCTGGCCGAAGTTCGCGGTGTCGAACTGGCGATCCAGCGCGCTTTCTTTAGCCGTTAATACCCACCGGCATGGCTGCGCGCCGTGCCGGTTCCTTCTTCCTTGCCGTCACTCTCTGAAGACGGATTCTGGAGTTTACGATGACTACTATTGTTGACAGCAATCTGCCGGTTGCCCGCCCGTCATGGGATCATTCTCGTCTGGAATCACGCATTGTGCATCTCGGTTGCGGGGCGTTTCACCGCGCGCACCAGGCGCTGTATACCCATCATCTGCTGGAAAGTACCGACAGCGACTGGGGTATCTGCGAAGTTAACCTGATGCCAGGCAACGACCGCGTGCTGATCGAAAACCTGAAAAAACAGCAACTGCTGTACACCGTGGCGGAAAAAGGCGCGGAAAGCACCGAGCTGAAAATTATCGGTTCGATGAAAGAAGCGCTGCATCCGGAAATCGACGGTTGCGAAGGTATCCTCAACGCGATGGCGCGTCCGCAGACGGCGATTGTCTCTCTGACGGTCACGGAAAAAGGCTACTGCGCTGATGCGGCAAGCGGTCAGCTGGATCTCAATAACCCGCTGATCAAGCACGATCTCGAAAACCCGACTGCGCCGAAGTCTGCGATTGGTTACATCGTAGAAGCCCTGCGTCTGCGTCGTGAAAAAGGGCTGAAAGCGTTTACGGTGATGTCCTGCGATAACGTGCGTGAAAACGGTCATGTGGCGAAGGTTGCCGTTCTTGGGCTGGCTCAGGCGCGTGACCCGCAACTGGCGGCATGGATTGAAGAGAACGTCACCTTCCCGTGCACCATGGTTGACCGCATCGTTCCGGCGGCGACGCCAGAAACCTTACAGGAAATTGCTGACCAGCTGGGTGTTTACGACCCGTGCGCCATTGCCTGCGAACCGTTCCGTCAGTGGGTAATTGAAGATAACTTCGTTAATGGTCGTCCGGACTGGGATAAAGTCGGCGCGCAGTTTGTTGCGGATGTTGTACCGTTCGAAATGATGAAGCTGCGTATGCTGAACGGTAGCCACTCTTTCCTGGCGTACCTCGGTTACCTCGGCGGCTATGAAACTATTGCCGACACCATGACTAACCCGGCTTATCGCAAAGCGGCCTTTGCCCTGATGATGCAGGAACAAGCGCCAACGCTGTCGATGCCGGAAGGTACGGACCTGAACGCCTATGCGACGCTGCTGATCGAGCGTTTCAGCAACCCGTCTCTGCGTCACCGTACCTGGCAGATTGCAATGGACGGCAGCCAGAAGTTACCGCAGCGTCTGCTGGACCCGGTGCGTCTGCACCTGCAAAACGGCGGTAGCTGGCGTCACCTGGCGCTGGGCGTGGCTGGCTGGATGCGCTACACCCAGGGCGTGGATGAGCAGGGTAATGCTATTGACGTGGTTGACCCGATGCTGGCGGAGTTCCAGAAGATCAACGCGCAGTATCAGGGTGCAGACCGCGTGAAAGCACTGCTGGGCCTGAGCGGTATCTTTGCCGATGATCTGCCGCAGAACGCCGACTTTGTCGGCGCGGTGACGGCGGCATATCAGCAGCTGTGTGAGCGCGGTGCGCGCGAGTGTGTGGCTGCGCTGTAACTAACTGATTACCCTACAGACTTACTGGTCAATCAAACTAATATTTGGTTGACCAGTTTTCGTTTTTTTGCCCACCTGTACGTGCCAACATCCAGTGCTAATGGTATAGTTTGAGCTTAACGGGTGCCGTAAAATTGCCCGTTGTAGGTCGGATAAGGCGTTCACGCCGCATCCGGAAAAAATTTGATTAACCGCACCTAACGGACACAACACCATGAAATCTGCCACCTCTGCGCAAAGACCTTACCAGGAAGTCGGGGCGATGATCCGCGATCTGATCATAAAGACGCCGTACAATCCTGGCGAACGGCTGCCACCGGAGCGTGAAATTGCAGAAATGCTTGATGTCACGCGGACGGTGGTACGTGAAGCGCTGATCATGCTGGAGATCAAAGGGCTGGTGGAAGTGCGTCGGGGTGCAGGTATCTATGTTCTTGATAGCTCAGGCAGCCACAACGCAGACAGTCCGGATGCCAACGTCTGCAACGATGCCGGTCCTTTTGAGCTGTTACAGGCGCGGCAGTTACTGGAAAGTAACATCGCCGAGTTTGCCGCCCTGCAGGCTACCCGCGAAGATATCGTCAAAATGCGCCAGGCATTGCAACTGGAAGAGCGTGAACTGGCTTCCAGCGCGCCGGGCAGCAGCGAAAGCGGTGACATGCAGTTCCATCTCGCTATTGCCGAAGCAACGCATAACAGCATGCTGGTGGAGTTATTCCGTCAGTCCTGGCAGTGGCGGGAAAACAATCCAATGTGGATCCAGTTGCACAGCCACCTGGATGACAGCCTGTATCGCAAAGAGTGGTTGGGCGATCACAAACAGATCCTCGCCGCGTTAATCAAAAAAGATGCCCGAGCGGCGAAGCTGGCAATGTGGCAGCATCTGGAGAATGTGAAGCAGCGCTTGCTGGAGTTCTCTAATGTTGATGACATCTATTTCGATGGCTATCTGTTTGATTCATGGCCGCTGGATAAAGTCGACGCCTGATCCCTCATTTCTGGTGCAAAGTTTAACCACTTTGCACTATGTATGTTCCCTGAATAGTTAATTATGTTCTGCAGAATATATTATGCGTAAATTAATCATTACGTACGATATATTGTTTTGGAATAATTATATATCAGTTTAACGCTGAGAAATTATTCGGAATAATCAGAATATGTTAACGTATTTCCGTTATGTTTAATGACTTTTGTCAAATGATACCTTTTTAAATTAAAAGTCAGTGGATATTCTTTTCTGTACAGTGTTTTATCTTTGGCGGATCTTATAAATCCCTTATGAAAGTGCTAGGGACGCAATGAGCATAAAGGAATGATTATGGAATATGAGCATCAACCCAGTGGTGTCCGGCAGCCAGGGCAGGATACAGATGCCACTAAACGTCAGGAGTGCGCAAAATGATGCGCCAATCAGTTCAGACGGTATTACCTGAAAGTACAGGAAACAATACGTTATCGCTGCGAGATTCCGTATGCCGGGATCTCTTTCAACTTTTTAGTTCTCCCCATTCACCGCTACCAATATTACTTGTTTCAGGCATGCCTGAGTGGCAAGGGCATAATCAGAGCGACAAGCTTCTCCAGAGTTGGTATTGCCGCCAGTTACGTTCCGCGCTTTTATTTCATGAGCCACGTATTGCGGCATTGCAGGTCAATCTGAAAGAAGCCTATTGCTACGAGTTGGCCATTAGTCTGGAGATGATGCTGTACCACGATGATGAGCCGCTAACGTTTGACCTGGTCTGGCAGAAGGGCAGCTGGCATCGCACGATGCCGCAGTAAATGACGGGAAACGCGATACGCGCAAGACGTATCGCGTTAGGTCACAATTAGTGGGAGGTTCTGATTGCTGCTTTCAAGGCCGGAAGCCGGGATGGACTGGCACTGAGCTTATCAATCCCCATGGTGAGCAGTCGTGCTGTTTGCTGGATATCTCCAGCCATTTCGCCGCACATACTGACCGGAATTTCATTATTACGTCCGGCCTGACACACCATAGCAATAGCGTTAATCACCGCGTCATTACAATAATCGACCAGTTTCGCGACGGTGCTATTTCCTCTGTCTGCCGCCATAATATATTGCGTCAGATCGTTGGTGCCGATGGAAAAGAAATCGACTTCACTGGCTAATTTGTCTGCAATCATGACTGCGGCAGGAACCTCAATCATAATTCCCAGCGCCGGAAGATTTTCTGCAGTAAGTCCCAGTAGTTTTGCCTGCGTTTGTATCAGCGTTTTGACGGCCCTGACCTCCTCGAGCGTTGAAACCATCGGCAGCATAATTTGCAACGTTGGGTATTCTTTCCCGGCCCTGATAAGTGCGCGCAATTGAGGAATAAATATTTGTGGATGCGCCAGACACAACCGGATACCTCGAAGTCCCAGGAAGGGGTTGTCCTCTGTGGGTAAAGGGTATGAAGGTAGCGGTTTATCACCACCAATGTCCAGAGTCCGGATCGTGACTGGTTTGTCGCCAAAAACTCGGGCGACAGAACAATACACACGGAACTGCTCTTCCTCATCAGGTAATGTCGCAGAATCGTGGAATAAAAACTCGGTACGCAGCAAGCCAACGCCCTCAGCGCCGTGAGACAGTGCGGCATCAATGTCTTGCAGATCACCAATATTCGCCAGCACGCTGATTTTACGCCCACCTTGCGTGACAGCGGGCAGCATGGCATCAGCTAACTGACGATCCCTTTGTTGCCGCCATGCTTCGGCGCGTTGCAGTAAATCCAGGCGGGTGACCTCATCCGGCTGTAGCCACAAACGGCCTGTTTCACCATCAAGAATGACCGTGTCGTTATCGCGGACGTTTTGCGGGGTAATCGCCGCTTTCACAATAGCGGGGATTCCCATTGCTCTGGCAAGGATCGCTGTATGTGAAGTTGTTCCGCCATTATGAAGACAAATGCCAAGAATGTGTGCTTTATTCAGGCTGGTTATCTGTGATGGCAACAGATCGTTGGCTAACAAAATGCAGGGCGCGGTAGTGATAAAGTGTTGTTCACTTACCCCGCAAAGCTGGTTCAGTACCTGACGTGTAAGGTCACGGATATCTGCCTCGCGTTCACGTAAATACAGTGTTTCCGCCTGACAATATTGCTCTGCTAATGCCTGCATGACTTCTAACCATGCGAATTCCGCCTGTTTGCCCTTTGCCAGACGTTGCTGTAATTGCCGGTTAATCTCTGGATCTTCAAGCATCATTTTATGGGCGGCAAAAATATCGCCTTCAGGGCCTGCCGCTTTATCGGCAAGTTCACAAACAACAATGTCGATAGCAGACTCGATTCGCGACAGCTCTTCTTGCGGAGAATCGACGGTGCGCTGCATAATTTCTGGTCGTTCGCAGGTAAACCATTTAACAGGACCAATAGCGATACCATTTTGTACTGACAAGCCTGATATTGCGCCATCGACAGGGGCGCTGACCACCGGCGTTTCCGTTAGCGGAATCTCTGAAGAAGCGAGCAGATGAGCTTCACCAAAATGATTTTTCGCCAACGTTTCAATTGCCTTGAGAGCGTCACTGGCATCGGTGCCTTCGGCCTGGAAGATGATTTCATCGCCACAGCGGACGCCCAGCATTGCCAGTTCGTTGAGACTGCGGGTGCAGGCGCGTTTATCGCCTTTGATGACGATAATGTTTGCCGAATATTGTGCTGATACTTTCAGGATGCTGGCTGCCGGACGAGCATGAATGCCGTGGGGATTACATATCGTCCAGCAAAAAGTTTGCCATTCACCGGAATGATTGACTGGTGATATTGCTGGAATAACCTCGCCTGCAGGCGGGGATGGCATGAGCTGCTGCTGTTTAGCGCACAGCGCAAGATCCACTTCAGCGATAATCTCCGTCACCGAAAGCCCCGCTGCGGCAGACGTTACCGCTGACATGGCACCTTCCACTACAGGGGCGGCGAGCAGATAAATTGCACTTCTTTGCTCTTCAGAAAACAGCTCCAGCGCCATCTCGGTACTAAGCAGCGCACTGCCCATATCCATGAGAACCAGAACGCTATCCGGTGACCAGACCGATTCAATCGCAGACATAATGGCAATAGCATCAGTGCCAATCGGATTTTGCGGATCATCAATACCTGCAGCAATGGCCAGAGGAACGTCCCCTCCAGACATCTGTAGTGCTAATTCCTCAATCCCCTGGGCGAGACGTAGACTATGAGAAACAATAACAATGGCAACCATAATTTATCCCGCGAATCCTTCCTGCATAGCCTTAATCATCAGCCAGGAGGAGGTCGCGCCTGGATCCTGATGGCCCACACTGCGAGCGCCGAGATAACTGGCACGTCCTTTTTTCGCCTGCATATTGATGGTGTTATCGACGGCTGTTGCCGCATCTTGCACCATCGTATTCAGCAGAAGGGAAGGCGACATTCCGGCTTGCAGGTTCTTTTTGGCTTCGTGGAGGACTGGAACCCAGACATCACACAGTGTTTTATCCCCTTGTTCTGCTTTTCCTCGTGCGATAACGCCTGCAATCCCTTCTTCCAGACACGCCAGCCACTCTTCCAGACTTAATTCTGTTCTGGCTCCCACTGCCGCAGAAGCGCGAATAAATAATGTGCCGTAAAGAGGACCACTGGCACCGCCAACGCTGGAAAGTAGTTTCATGCCAGTATTTTTAAGGATATTGCCAATATGCTGACGTTCAATGTCGGGCAACGTCGCTTTCACGGCACTGAAACCACGATTCATATTGAGGCCGTGGTCGGCATCACCAATATCTCTGTCAAGTGCGGTTAGAAAATCTTGTTGTTCAGTAAGATGTGCAGCACAACTCTCCAGCCAGGCAATAACATGTTTGTTTTGAATTTTCATATAATGTCCTTATTAACATCCCCAACGAAGCGCTGGCGTATTGACCGGGGCATCCCAAAGTTGCAAAAACTCTGGGGTACATTTCAGCAGGCTAATGGAAAATCCGGCCATATCTAATGATGTACAATAATTACCGACCAACTGGCGGCTAATTTTAATTCCCTGGCGCTGTGCGGCGCACATAAATACCCTGGCTACACCATATAACTCTGATTCAGGCGTGCTGCCAAGTCCGTTAATTAACACAATATATTCGGCATTTTGATCGAATGACTCATTCATTGATGATGCGTCAATCCATCCCCCCGCATGGCGATCCCAATGGCGTAATGTGCGTCGCCAGGGGGTATTATCCAGTAATTGCGCTATCACGCTGTCGATTAAAGTGTTCAGATCTTGCAAAGTGCGGCGTTCAATGCCGGGTTCACCGTGGATCCCGACACCAAATTCGATTTCATTATCAGCCAGTTCAAATGAGGGTTTTCCCGCGGCGGGAACCGTACAGGCTGACAGTGCGATGCCAAAAGAACGGGTGGCATTGTTAACATCTTTGCCAAGTTGCTCGCACTGCCCCAGGTTATATCCCTGAAGTGCAGCCGCACCGACAATCTTTTCAACAAAAACTGTACCCGCAACACCGCGACGTCCGGCTGTATACAGGCTATCTTTTACCGCTACATCATCATCAATAATGACGGTCCCAACGGCGATGCCTTCTTCGTGTAACATCTCGACTGCTGTTTCGAAATTCAGAATATCGCCAGTGTAATTTTTGATGAAAAACAGAACGCCAGAACCATTATCAACCGCTTTGGCACATTCGATCATTTGGTCTGGTGTGGGCGATGTGAAGATTTCACCAGGACATGCACCGGTTAACATTCCCATACCGACAAAACCTGCATGCAGTGGTTCATGGCCTGAGCCGCCGCCTGAAATCAGCGCCACTGCATTATCGGTTTGTTTGCACCACACATATCGGGGTGAGAAATAATTGCAAAGGTTCTTCTTTTCGCTACCTCTGCGGCCAAAAGGCTTGTCATAATTGTTGTCTCTTTGATTATGTACAATCATATGTACAAAGAAAAATTCATGCCGCTGATTGTACATTTTGGAGGTATCAGAGCATAGCAGAACATGATCAGTAGGTGTATTTGTAGCCAAAGAACATTTGTACATGCAGCAATCTTTGTTCTATTGACACTGTTTATTCATACAGTTAAAAATAACACTGTATACAAACACAGTGTAGAGGGATTTTTATGCGTATTGAGATCTGCATAGCCAAAGAGAAAATGACTAAAATGCCAAACGGTGCTGTGGATGCGTTAAAGGAAGAATTAACTCGACGCATCAGTAAGCGTTATGACGATGTAGAGGTGATCGTAAAAGCCACCAGCAACGATGGCCTTTCTGTTACGCGCACCGCCGATAAAGATTCAGCTAAAACTTTTGTTCAGGAAACTCTGAAAGATACCTGGGAGTCTGCTGACGAGTGGTTTGTTCACTAATTAACACGTAAAATCGGTAACGGCTGGAAATCATTCAATACTCGCACTATCGGAAGTTCACCAGCCAACCGCAGCACGTTCTTGCATACGACGTGTCTGCGGTTTTTCAACCATTCAGATACAGCACTCTCATCACATTCATTCTTCCGCATTAAAGTATATATGACCATATCACCTTAATATTTTTCTTCTTCAGATAAAAATTGTTATCTATGTATACTTTTAAACCGAATCCGTGTAGAGTCTCTACCTAAGTTAGTTCACAGCTACCCCTTCAGTTTGCGCCATTAACTTCCTGACTTTTGCCGCTATCTGTAAGCATTCCTGTATACCTGAAACTACAGGGTTCATCTACGAACTTTAAGAACACCCAGGATAAAAATTGTCAACTATATTATATATAACACCATACTAATTCGAGGCTATATGAACAGCATACTGATAATCACTTCACTACTTATCATATTCAGCATTTTTAGTCATGCTCTAATAAAATTAGGGATTGGCATATCCAATAACCCGGACAAAACCGATGTATAAGTCAACATATCCTGAATCAGACATACAATATTGCAATGAAAACCAATAATATTTTAAGGAATATCTTCATGAAATCAAAAGACACCCTAAAGTGGTTCCCCGCGCAGCTTCCTGAAGTCAGAATTATCCTGGGAGATGCTGTCGTGGAAGTGGCAAAACAGGGAAGACCTATCAATACCAGAACATTGCTTGATTACATTGAAGGAAACATAAAGAAAAAGTCATGGCTGGATAACAAAGAATTATTACAAACAGCGATATCAGTTCTTAAAGACAACCAAAATTTAAATGGTAAAGTGTAATAAACACCCCCTGAAAAATAATTTTTCAATGCATTAAAAAATATCAACAACTACGTTATTCCGCAACAACCTACTTTTTTTACCATTTTTCCACTTTAACAACTTTTTGCTCCACTTTTCCAAGACCAAACAAATTGAAATCTGGCTAAAACAACATACAACACTATTATTCGTCTTTCTCGAGTCCGCCCGGAGTTCGAAAAACAAACCGAGTTAAAGCCATTTTTCAAAAAATCGATTTTAGGTTACACCAAAATTACGGGACTGCATCCGAATTTGTTTATTTTCGAACGTATACATACAAATATGTGCAATAATAAGCGAAATAATTTTTGGATATGCATTATGATATGTACACCAATTTCGTATAGAGTCTCACTATGTCTCGAATTTTTGCTTACTGTCGGATATCAACTCTGGATCAGACCACCGAAAATCAACGCCGGGAAATCGAAAGTGCAGGTTTTAAAATCAAACCTCAGCAAATAATCGAAGAACACATTAGCGGCTCAGCAGCAACCAGTGAGCGTCCTGGTTTTAACCGGTTGCTTGCTCGCCTGAAATGTGGTGATCAATTGATTGTGACAAAACTGGATCGCCTTGGTTGTAATGCAATGGATATCAGGAAAACAGTGGAACAACTGACCGAAACAGGTATCAGAGTGCATTGCTTAGCATTGGGGGGCATTGACCTGACCAGTCCAACAGGAAAAATGATGATGCAAGTAATTTCAGCAGTCGCTGAATTTGAACGAGACCTTTTACTTGAACGCACTCATTCCGGGATAGTAAGAGCCCGGGGCGCAGGGAAACGTTTTGGTCGACCACCTGTGTTAAATGAAGAACAGAAACAGGTGGTATTCGAACGAATTAAGTCAGGTGTAAGTATAAGTGCCATTGCCCGGGAATTCAAAACCTCGCGGCAAACTATTTTAAGAGCCAAAGCAAAACTTCAGACACCTGACATATAAAAAATAATCTCGGTGTGAGATGCTTTACGTCTTCCAAGCCCCCTTCCTTGCCGTAAATGGAAAGATACATCTAATTATAGAATTTATATGTTTTACCCTACGGCAGTGCTGGCCATTCAATATCCTGTGCAGTTGACGTATCAACACGGTTCAGCAACACCCGATACTTTTTCCAGGCTTCCAGCAACGGGGTTTCTTCCTCCGTTGCATATACAGCTCACCTTTTTTCACCCACGATTAACCAACAGCCAGACCAGCAGACACGCCACCACCGGCACAGCAAAATCCATCAGGCTTGCCACATCCCACACGCGCGGATCAAAACCGCCCCACCACGGCATGTTAATCCTCTTGCCATGCCCAAACATTTCAATCCAGCGATATTCTGCCTGGGTGTGTTCACGCGCAATGAAGAACGTACAACCGGCTATCGCCCCGTAAGCCCAGTTCCCGGTAAAAAGACCAACCAGTAGCTGCGCAGCCACAGCACAAAGCGCATGAAGGAAAGGTGTTATATCCATTTTCATCCTACCCAATAAAACGGGGCGCTCGGCCCCTTGATATTATTTAGACGCAAGCGCCGCCTCAATTGCAGATAATCTTTGTCTTAATTCTGCGTTTTCTTCTTCCAGTGCTGTTATTCTGTCGTCTGACTCTCTGGCTACCTGAACAAGCAAGCCAGTAACACCAGAATAATCTACTGTGTAATAACGTTCACCTTCTTCACCTTCCGATCCGCTTGCACCGTCCTGATATTTCATTGCGGAACCTACAACTTCTGGGATTGCTTCCAGAGCTTCCTGTGCAATGACACCAGCATAGGGCATACCGTTTTCTTTAAGCGTGTATGTATAGCCGTTCATTTTACGGATGCGGTCGGTTGCATTATCGATCACCTGAATGTTGTCTTTCAGATCCCGGTCGGAATGCTGGTTAAATGCGGTGGCATGACATGCACCATTAACGCTTAACATATAGGTGTTATCGGTATTTTTTTGCGCATAGAACATATAAGCGCCACCATCAACACCGACTTCATAAACAACAGGACGGCTGGAGTTGCCCCACAATTGAGCAGTAACACCAGCATAAGCGGTTCCCTGTGTGTTTAATGTCATGGTTGACCCATGATTGGCATATTTGATCTGTAATGTGTCGGTGTAATCAAATTTAATAAGCGCGTTACTTCCACGCTTGCTGTATGACATAAGGCAGTTACCCATTTTGAGGTATCCGCTGTCACCGGGAAAAATCATCGTACCGCCATAAAGGTTGGTAAAGTCCCAGCAAATGTTTGTCCCGTTATCGTTCAGGTTAAGGCGCGCCATTGCGTTACCTGGACTGTCTATCCATTTTTTGAGGTATAGTTCGCAATACGCATCCTCAACACCTGCCGTCCTGTGAGTTGAGCGGAGTTTTCTCCCAAATATAGCTCCGCTAGTTGGCAATACCTGCTGATACCATGAAGCAGACCAGTCACCAACGATTTCATCTTTGCTGTCTACATATAATTTTGTTGCGTAGCTTCCTTGATCGTTTTTTAATTTGCTAACGTCGGATTTTAGCGTTTTGATGTCATCAGGAATTACTGTCGATGTAGCCATTTTTCTTCCTCACATCCAGCCACGAAGTTGATGCTCAACAGCAACCACGTATTCATCGAATAATGACGATATTTGCGAATCATTAATGATGCGCACGTTTACAAAATATCCGTCTTCCTTAACACATACCGGTTCGCCATCTTCAGTCAGTTCTCCGGTTTCTTTGTACACGTTACCTATCACGTCAATAAGAATATCATCCTGCATCAACTCGTCATCATAATAGCCAATGCTCTCCATAAAGGCCGAAAAGTCGGCCCTGTCGGGAAATTTGAGTGTTAAATCTTTCATTAGATTGACTCCCCCACCTGAGCATCAGTCAATGCCTTGTGCCATATTCTGAAATTCCTTACATGACCAAATAAATGACGTAACCCGGCTGTAGTCTGGCCTCCAATACGGATAATTGCGGTGTTCTGAATACAGGACCATGTGGTTTTTGTTTCGCTGGATATACGCCCGTTACTTACTGCGCATGTAGACTGATCAGACTTTACACGCATCCCCATAACCATTTTTTCAAGTGATGCATTTTCGTTTATCCGTCTGTTAGACCCACCAATATCGCAATAAGGAAATCCGTCGTAATCTGCTGAAGAACCGAAGCCAAGAATAATAGCCGCTCCGGTTTGATGACCACCGGTATCAAAAACACGCGGTGCTGCATTTGGCGTTTTATACCAGTTCTTATGTACCTCACAAAGAACCGTAAAAGGAAGATTATAAAGATTATTCTTAATGGGAACTGTGACTATATCGCTTGCGCGGGTCGCCGTCGTCGTTCCTGATATAATAAAAGATGATACACAAGGCCCATTTTCTACTTGTGGGGTGGCCAGATAAATATAGTCACCAGATACGGTTGCCCCGCCCTGCTTAGGAGAATACTGTATCTGAGAACCTATTTTTAACTCCCCATCAATTGCCTGAATTGTTGCCTCTGCAAAAATCCATCCGGTAACTTCGTCCTTTCTGACTCTCGCTGTAATCCTTGAGGCAGCGCCGCCTGTCATATTAATTTCAAGCGTTTGTGTATCAATATACGCATCACCAAGAAAAGTTGTTGCGCTACCGTCATATTTATCAAATCGGATACGCAACCTTACCTGCAGTTCTGTTTTAAAACGACATGAGGTTGTCACGTATTTATTATCGCCTGAGACATCAACTGACTTTGTTGCAGCAATTGATGCCATATTAATGGCTGAGGTTTGCCCAATCAGAGAATCGTTACAGACAAACTTTCCATAGGTAAAACCAAAACTATCCGTCCCGGTTTCGGGAACATCCATATTTGACGATCGCCCCCAACTGGCAGGGCTTTCCGAATTGAGCATGTAGTTCGTTCTTTGCCCCTCAATAAGCAGGCCATCACGTTCAAACCGTGGCTCGTCAATGGCAGCCTCTGTCAGCACACCAGATTTATTAATATAGGTTGCTTTCGATGCGCGTTTAAACTTAACAACCTTGTCGCCAGGCATCGTTATTTCATCATCACCAATAACAATCTTTTTATATGACGGCGAAAAGCCCGTAATCATATCCAGCGAATCGTTAAATGGTATCCACACATCAGGCAGCGGCTGTAAGACATATTTATACGGCTCCGCAGCCTGGCTTGCGTACTCTCTGGCTGCATCTTCGCTTGCTTTAGCTGCCGTCTGGCTTGCTGCCGATGCTTTCGCTGAGTTCGCAGCCGCTGTTTCGCTCACCTTTGCGTTGGTTTCACTGGTTTTTGCTGCTTTTTGACTGTTAGCTGATGCAGTGGCAGAAGCAGCAGCCGCGCTTGCAGAACCAGCTGCAGCACTCTCGCTTTCGGCTGCTGCATCCTGACTGCTTTTCGCCGCAGTTTCGCTGGCTTTGGCATTCGTTTCGCTGGTCTTCGCTGCCGTCTGGCTGGACTTTGCGTTAGTTTCACTCGTCTTCGCTGCTTTCTGACTGTTAGCCGCAGCAGTTGCTGATCCAGCAGCTGAAGTCGCAGAACCGGCTGCCGCGCTCTCGCTTTCGGCTGCTGCATCCTGACTGCTTTTCGCCGCAGTTTCACTGGCTTTGGCATTCGTTTCGCTGGTTTTCGCTGCCGTCTGGCTGGACTTTGCGTTGGTTTCGCTCGTCTTTGCGGCTGTCTCGCTGTTTTTCGCGTTGGTTTCTGATTTTTTGGCTGCTGTCGCGGAGTTTGCCGATGCAGTCTGTGAGGTCGCTGCCGCCTGTGCGCTGTTAGCTGCATTCGTTTCTGAGGTTTTCGCCGCGTTCTTCGATGATGCCGCTGCAGTTTCGGATTTCTTTGCCGCCGCTGCGCTCTGAGAGGCGGCTTCGGCGTTGCGTGCCGCTTCTTCCACCATTTCCTGAAAACGGCGCAATGCCTCCGGCATGACATCATCTTCCGTCATGGCACCGAGAAAATCATTCAGCGTCCCCGGACAGGAACCTTCATAGACGGTAATGGTCCCAACATGTGATGGCTGAGAACCCTCAATCCACAGGATGACGCTGTACTGACCATACTCAACGTCCATACTGTAACGCCCGGCTTCATCAGGATTTTCAGAGGCCACCGTGTTCACCAGTACCGTGGTGCTGTTACGCTTTGCCTTCAGTTGAATAGTGCAGTTCTGTATTGGTTTTCCCGCACCATCTTTCAGCACACCTGAGATTTTTACTGCTGCCATATCCACTCCACAAAAAAGCCCGCCTGAACCGGCGGGCTGTCATAACACTGTGTTACCTGGCTAATCAGAATTTATAACCGACACCCACGATGAAACCGTCAGTGCGCCAGTCACCACTGCCGGAACCTTCATAAGCAAGGTCAATGGCCACGGATTCGGTCGGGTTAAACTGCACGCCAGCCCCCCACGCCAGAGACGTGTTGCTGTGGCGACCGTCATCACTTCCGGTCAGCACATCGTGCGTTTTCCCCTTGTTGTCAGTTACGCGGAGATAATCCCCGGAGAAGGTCGACACACGGCTGTAAGCCATACCCGCCATCGCATAAGCACTGAACCATTCATTCACGCGTACAGATGGCCCCGCCATCATGCTGAACCAGCGGTTACGCACTGAATCTTCATGCCAGCGGGTATCGCTGTAATGCGTTTTTTGCTCATCTTTGGCATTGGCATAACTGAATGACGTCACCAGCCCCAGCGTGTCCGTAAATTCATAACGGTATTTCACGTTAATGCCCTTCAGGTCATCACTGCCTGGCATATCAGTATGGGTCTGAAGATACCCGGCGCTTAGTGTGGACTGATGCTCTGCTGCGCTCGCTGGCGTACCAGCGGCAACCAGCCAGACTACTGCGGACAGAATAACAGCACATAATTTACGCATAATTACCTCTCGCTTTTCTGCAATAAAAAAGGCGTCATTTCTGACGCCCGTATTGGGGTTATAAAATTCAGCTGATACTGATGCCTGCGGTGGCTTTCTTCATCACCACAACCAGCAAATCGCTGATACTTGCTGTGGGATACCAGTCATTTACCAGCCATGCTGACACCGAAAACTCCAGCGTCATGTGACCGTGACCGGCAGGCATATCAATAACGCCACTGTAAATCAGCGTATTATCCAGCGCGGTACGGTTATAAATTTCAGCACCGTTTTTCCGCACTATCAGACGGCATGAGGAGTAAATATCAGTATGCTCTCTCTCATGTTTAGCGCCGCTGAATGCCACCGCCGGAATAACAATCTGCCGGTCAAACGGCTGATCGTCATAAATCCTGACGGTAATGGTCCCTGATGGCCACCGTTCCGGTGCACGGGAGTCCCGGGGGAAAGCTTTGCCCACTGTTTTAACGAGATCGCCTTCAATCTGGTTCGCGGACAGTTTTCCCAGAACCCGGCAGTTCTCGTTAATCGTGACGTTGTTGAGCGACCCGGAGTTCGCATTCACGTTACCGCTGATATCGGCATTTTTCGCCGTCAGCCGCCCGTCCGGTGTCAGGGAAAATGCCGGAGGATTACCGCCGCTGGTAATGGTGGGAGCCGTCAGATATTTCAGGAACACTTCGTTCATGAATATCTGATCGCCCTGACCAACAAACATCGGCTTTGTGTTGCCATTCGCAGGATTAATCATCGCAATCCTGTCCGCCGCCAGCAGCACCTGACTCTGCATACCGTCAGGAGTATTCTCAATACCGGCACCAATACCCGCGATATAAAGGCGTCCGTCCTGCATCTGCTGCAGCTTCACAGCCCACATGCTGTTCAGGTTATTATTTGTATCAACCTGAACCTTCTGTATCTGCTGAATTGCCGCACTCTGGTCTTCCAGTTTCTTATTGACGGTCTGCGTGATTTCATTGCTGACATCCGTAATGGACGTCCTGATTTCAGCCAGGTCAGGCGCAAGCTGACCGTTATCAATCTGCGTCCACAGCTCCTGAGCCAGATGGCTTTTCCCTATCTCGCCTTTGAAAAAATCCAGATAGCCGGATGCATCATCACTCGGCTGGCCAACAGCCTCCACAAATGCCGATTTGCCAACGGTGTTCACACTGCGGATGTAAAAATAATAATCATGGCCCGGTTTGATATTGATACTGGTGGCTATCCAGTACAGCGCCGTGCCAAGATAGCGGGCTGTGGTTTCAACCTGCCTGATATCGGTAATCCGCGTTTCCGAGAACCAGAACTCAAACTGTACCGTCGGATCATAAACCGCAAGATGCGGCGTGGCAGTTATCTGAAAATAGCCCGGCGTCAGCTCAATCCGCGACGGCGCTGCCGGTGCGGCAATCCGGAACGATACCGATGCCGGATCGCCCTGCTGTCCCCACGCATTTACCGCCCGGACCGTCAGCGTGTAACGCCCCAGCGCCAGTTGCCTGAAGCGGTATGTGGTTTCCGTCGTCCTGGCCGTGCTGACCAGCCGCTCACTGCCGTCGTCCGCTGCCACGGTCAGGCGAAGCAGGAAGCTCACGCCCTTCACCACCTTCGGCGTGTCCCAGCGGGCCAGTACCTGATACTCCCCGCTGTCTGCGGTGACTTCGGCAGTCAGGTGCTGCACCGCTGGCGGCGTGACACCGTTCACCGTTCCGCTCTGGTCGCCGTCAAAGTGCGCCCCGTTATCCACGATGGCTTCTTTCTCCGGTACATGCTGCACGGCAGTGATGGCATACGTGCCGTCATCGTTCTCACGGATACTCACGCAGCGGAACAGGCGCTGGCTCAGCGTCGGCAGCTTCAGCCCCCATACGCTGTATCCGGCAACGCCGTCAGGAACACGGCTCACTTTTACCTTCACGCCGTCGGTGACGGACTGGACCTCCACGCTGACCGGATTGCCACTTCCGTCAACCAGGCTTATCAGCGTGGTACCGGAGGATGGCAGCGTGATTTCACGGTCGAGCGTCAGCGTCCGGGTCTGGCTGTTCACCGCCAGCACGCGCCCGCCGGTGCTGATACCGGCATAGTCATCATCGCAGATTTCAATGACATCACCCGGTACATGGCGAAGCCCTTCAGCACCCACGCTGAAGTCCACGGTCTGCGTTTCCAGCAGCTCCGTTTTAATCAGCCACAGCCCGGCGCGGTGTGCCTGCCCCCGGCTGGTACAGCCAAAGGCATCCATTTTCGTGACGTTACGACCGTAACGGGCAATGGCCTGCGTGTCCTCCACAAGCTCTGTTGCCGTCTCCCAGCCGTTGTTCGGGTCAATCCAGTTCACCTCAACGGCATTATGGCGGTCCTTCAGGGCGCTGAAGCTGTAGCGGAACGGCGCGCCATCATCCGGCATCACCACATTACTGCGGTTATAGGTCCACACCTTATCCGACGGTCGGTCCTGCACGAACGTCAGCGTCTGCCCGTTCCATACCGGCATACAGCGCATCGCCGAGCAGAAATCACTGAGCACATCCCACGCCTTGCGCTGTGTGGTCAGGTACGCATTACAGGTAATGCGCGGCTCCGTGCCGCCAGAGCCGTCCGGCACCGACTGGTCGCAATTCTGGCCGATGACATACAGCGCCCATTTATCCACATCCGCCGCACCAAGACGTTTCCCCATGCCGTAGCGCGGGTGGGTCAGCATATCCCACAGACACCAGGCCATGTTGTTGCTGTATGCCGGTTTAAACGTTCCGTCCCAGATACCGCTGTATTGCCGCGTCTGCGGGTTATAATTCGACGGCACCTGCAGAATACGCCCGCGCAGATGATAATTACGGCTCACCTGCTGGCTGCCGAACTGCTCCGAGTCCACCTGCACGCCGACCAGTGCCGTGTTCGGGTAGCACTGTTTCACATCGATGATTTCGGTGTATGACGACCAGAGCGTTTTGTTCTGCAGCTGGTCTGTGGTGCTGTCCGGTGTCATCCTGCGCATCCGGATATTAAACGGGCGCGGCGGCAGGTTATCCACCACCACCGAGGCCAGATACTGCGACGTGGTTTTGCCCTTAATGGTGATGTCTTTTTCTGTCACCCAGCCACCGTTACGCTGTATCTGAACCAGCAGGCGGACCTCCGACGGATTCCTGTCCCCCTTTGAGGTGGTTTCCACCAGTGCCTGCACACCGAAGGTAAAGCGCAGACGGTCGATGTTTGCAGACGTGATAGTCCGGGTGATCGGCGTGTCGTATTTCACTTCCGTACCCAGTACCGTCTCAGAACCTGATGATTCAAATCCCTCCGGCGGTGACTGCTCCTGCTCACCGGTCCGGAACACCACCGTGACGCCGGAGATATTGGTATTCCCCTCACTGTCCAGCACCGGCGTACTGTTCAGCAGCACGCTTTTTAATCCGTCCACCGGACCTTCAACCGGCCCTTCGCTGATGGCATCGATCACACTCAGCAGCTGCGTGGACTTCAGGTTGTCCTTCGCTTCGCGCGGGGTATGCCCCTTACTGCTGCCTTTACCCATTCCTCACGCTCCATAAACGACAAAACCGCCCGCAGGCGGTTTCACATAAAACATTTTGCATCAGCGACCAATCACCACAACCTGACCACCATCCCCTTCGTCTGCCGTGCTGATCTCCTGAGAAACCACGCGTGACCCCACGCGCATTTCACCGTACAGAACAGGCAGAACATTGCCCTGGGCAACCATGTTATCCAGTGAGGAGAAATAGGTGTTCTGTTTGCCGTTATCCGTTGTCTGTGTACGGGGAGTTCTGGCTTTCGGTGCCAGCATCTGCGCCACACCACCGAGCACCATACTGGCACCGAGAGAAAACAGGATGCCGGTCATACCACCGGCCCCAATGGCTGCCCCCCATGCTGCAAGGGTGGCTCCGGCAGTAAAGAATGATCCGGCAATGGCGGCTGCTCCCAGGACAATCTGGAATACGCCACCTGACTTGGCCCCGGCGACTCTGGGAACAATATGAATCACAGCGCCATCAGGCAGAGTCTCATGTAACTGCGCCGTTAACCCGGACGTGCTGACGTCCCGCCCGGCAATCCGTACCTGATACCAGCCGTCGCTCAGTTTCTGACGAAACGCCGGGAGCTGTGTGGCCAGTGCGCGGATGGCTTCAGCCCCCGTTTTCACACGAAGGTCGATGCGGCGGCCAAATCGTTGCAAATCCCCGTAAAGGCAGATGCGCGCCATGCCCGGTGACGCCAGAGGGAGTGTGTGCGTCGCTGCCATTTGTCGGTATACCTCTCTCGTTTGCTCAGTTGTTCAGGAATATGGTGCAGCAGCTCGCCATCACCACAGTAAATGGCGGCATGATTCGGCACCGATGAACCAAAACAGCACAGCAGCACATCGCCCGGTTGTGCTGATGACAACGGCACCTGATACAGCCCTGTGGCCTCCAGATTATCCAGATAGAGATTCTGACCGTGACGCCACCAGTCATCCTCGCGATGAAAATCCGGCATCTCAATCCCCGCCAGATGATAAGCATCCCGGAACAGCGTGTAACAGTCCGTCACCCCGTGCTCAAAGCGACGCCCGGTGAGATGCGGCACACAGCGGAACTTGTGAATCGCCCCCCGGCAGACCAGCCACCACGGCAAATCACTCTGCACCTGCAGCCGCCGGTCAGCCTCACTCAGCCAGGGCAGACCACCGGGATGACTGTGGACCAGTGCCACAATCTCACCCTGCATCTCTGCCTGCAGCCAGTCCTCCGGAGCCATCCGGAAATAATCCTCCGGCTCACCGGAGATATTCACGCAGGGAAAATATCTTTCCCCCTCCGGCGTGCTTACCACGAAGCCGCACGACTCCGCTGGCGCACATCGCCGGGCGTGCGCCAGAATCGCTGATTCTGTCTCTGTCATGGGATTACTGCGAAAGTTTGTTAATGGAAAGGAAGCCGCCAAAGTTGCCGACGTTATTGCGGAACTTACAGCCACTCAGGCATTTGCTGCATTTATCCTTCGTGATATCGAACGTCGGCTGGTCATATTCATCCGCGACCGCCGGACCGCTATAACCGCACTCATCACCGCGATAGGTCCAGGTGCAGGTGTTGGCCAGCATGATGCGCCCCGGAAAAACAGCACCATCCGTTTCCGTCGGCGTGGACAACACAAAGGAGGCACTGACCGCGCTCAGTTCGCTGCACTGCTCGACGCGCCAGCGGCTGATCACCTCCTGCTCCGGATCGGCATCGCTGTTTCCGTTGACGAAATTCACCGCATCCAGAAAACGGGCGTAAACCTTACGCCTGACCACCGTTCCGCCGACCAGACTCTGCAGATCTTCCACCATCCCGGTGACCATACCGTACAGGTTAGAAACCGTCAGCGTGGGGCGCGTACTGGCGCCTTTGCCATTCAGTTCAAAACCGCTCCCCTGAATGGGATACGGCTGATACTGTCGCCCCTGCCAGGTGACCGGCTCACCTTTTTCGTTCTGCTCATTACAGAAAAAATAACGCTCTCCACCGACCTCTGTCAGATCGATTTCCCAGAGCACCACGCTGGCCGACTGCTCCGCACGGGTGCATTCATTCAGTGTTTCCTGTTGGATATCCTGCATCAGTTCACCACCTGTTCAAACTCTGCGCTGAACTCAACACGCAACATACTGACCCGCGACGACCATTTTGCGCAGGTCACCTTTATCTGCCGGTAGCCATAAGGCGGCGTCCACAGAAAGGCCTTCCAGCCCCCGTGCTCAGCCAGAAACGACTCCAGCGCCGCGGCCTCCCAACGGGGAACAGAAAGCGTCACGCTGTACGTTTTCAGGTCAGTGTTCAGCCCGGCAGGCGCTCGCTGGGAATAGCCATCACCAAAGCGCACCTTTCTTACGGAAGGGGCCGAAGCCACATCCATACCGGGTTTCACTTTCCAGCGGAAGGTTTTCATCGTCCACCTCCGGAGAACAGACCACCATCGCGCATCTGCCCGGTCACAACATCCATTGCCGCCTTACGGGCTACGTCATAAACAGCCTTCAGCGCCTGTGGCCCTATCTGACCGTTCGTGCCGTCGTTGTTAATCACCACATGGTTATTCTGCTCAAACGTCCCGGACGCCTGCGACCGGCTGTCCGCCATGCTGCCCGGTGTACCGACATAACCACCGGTGGCATAGCCGCGCATCAGCCGGTAGAGATTCCCCACGCCAATCCGGCTGGTTGCCTCCTTCGTGAAGACAAATTCACCACGGTGAACAATCCCCGCAGGCTCATATTTGCCGCCGGTTCCCGTAAATCCCCCGGTCGCAAAATGGAATTTCGCCGCAGCTGCCTGAATGGCTGTACCGCCTGACGCTGATGCGTCACCACCGACAGCACCGCCAATGACACTGCCCACACTCCCGACGATCCCCACCATTGCCTGCTTAAGCAGAATTTCTGTCATCATGGACAGCACGGAACGGGTGAAGCTGCGCCAGTTCTGCTCACTGCCGGTCAGCATCGCCGCCATATTCTGCGCAATACCATCAAAGGTCTGCGTGGCTGCACTTTTAACCTGCGACATACTGTCCGTGGCACTCTCTTTCCACTCGCTCCAGCCGGACCTGAGGCCTGCCATCCAGTTCCCGCGAAGCAGGTCTTCAGCCGCCCAGGTCTTTTTCTGCTCTGACATGACGTTATTCAGCGCCAGAGGATTATCGCCATACTGTTCCTTCAGGCGCTGTTCTGTGGCTTCCCGTTCTGCCTGCCGGTCAGTCAGCCCCCGGCTTTTCGCATCAATGGCGGCCCGTTTTGCCCGTTGCTGCTGTGCGAATTTATCCGCCTGCTGCGCCAGCGCGTTCAGGCGCTCCTGATACGTAACCTTGTCGCCAAGTGCAGCCAGCTGGCGTTTGTACTCCAGCGTCTCATCTTTATGCGCCAGCAGGGATTTCTCCTGTGCGGACAACTGGCGACGTTGTGCCGCCTCCTCCAGTACCGCGAACTGACTTTCTGCCTTCCACAAATCCCGACGCTGCTGGCTGATTTTCTCATTCGCTCCGGCATGCTTCTCCAGTGTCCGGAGTTCTGCCTGAAGCGTCAGCAGGGCAGCATGAGCACTGTCTTCCTGACGATCGCCCGCAGACACTTTCACGCCGGACTGCTTCGGCTTTTTCAGCGTCGCTTCATAATCCTTTTTCGCCGCTGCCATCAGCGTGTTGTAATCTGCCTGCAGGATTTTTCCGTCTTTCAGTGCCTTATTCAGTTCTTCCTGACGGGCGGTATATTTCTCCAGCGGCGTCTGCAGCCGTTCGTAAGCCTTCTGCGCCTCTTCGGTATATTTCAGCCGTGACGCTTCGGTATCGCTCTGCTGCTGCGCATTTTTGTCCTGTTGACTCTGCTGTTCAGCCTTCTTTCTCGCGGCTTCAAGCGCAAGACGGGCCTTTTCACGATCATCCCAGTAACGTGCCCGCGCTTCATCGTTAACAAAATAATCATCCTTGCGCAGATTCCAGATGTCGTCCGCTTTCTTAAACGCAGCCTCTGCCTTAATCAGCATCTCCTGAGCGGTATCAGGACGACCAATATCCAGCACAGCATCCCACATGGATTTGAATGCCCGTGCTGTCCTGCCTGCCCAGGTTTCCAGCGTGCCCATGTTCTCTTTCAGGCGTCGGGTCTGGTCATCAAACCCTTTCGTTGCGGCCTCGTTCGCCGCCTGCAATGCCCCGGCTTCATCGCCGGAACGCTGCAACTGAGCAACATACGCAATCTGCTCCGCCGTCACGTTATGGAACTGGCGCGCCATCGCCGTCAGCCCCGACGTCGGGTCTGTGGTCAGCTTCCCGAAGGCTTCAGCGACCTTGTCCACCTCCACGCCGGATGCAGAGGAGAAACGCGCCACACTCTGGCTGATGGACGCAATCTGAGCCTCGCCGCTTACCCCCGCCTTAACCAGTGCGCTGAGTGACTCGCTGGTCTGGTTAAACGTCAGCCCTGCGGCCTGCCCGGCTCTGGACAGGACCAGCATACGATCTGCCGTCAGACCCGACTGATGACCGGAAAGGACCAGCGTTTTGTTGAAATCGGACAGGGTTGAGTTGCCCTGATACCAGGCATACGCCAGCGCACCTGTCGCCACCGCCAGCGAGGTGGCCCCGACCATCGGCAGGGTGATCGCACCGGCAAGCCCCCGGAACATGGGGATCATCCCGCCGAAGGAGTCCTTCACCTGACCACCCTGTTGCAGCAGGATCAGCCACGGACTTTGCCCGCCTGCAAGCTGCGTGGCCACGTCGGTGAACTGTGCAGGCAGCATACGCATGGCGGCTTTATACTGCCCGACGGAAATCCCCGCTTTCTGTGCAGCCAGCGCCTGCCGGTTCATTGACTGTTCAACGACTGCCGCTGTTTTTTTCGCATCACTTTCCGTACCGGAAAAATGACGCCTGACTCTGGCCATCTGCTCGTCAAATCTGGCCGCATCCAGACTTAAATCAACGACCAGATCGCCTACCGGTTCAGCCATACCGGACTCCTCCTGCGATCCCTTCTGATACTGTCATCAGCATTACGTCATCCTCCGTCATGTCCGCCACATCCGGGGAGGCGGGGATAACTTCATTCCCGTCCGGACCAAAACGAACACCTCCGGCAAGCCCTGCCGCTTTCTGCATCAGCACATCACCTTCAGGCTCTTCGTCAGCCTCACACCGGTTCAGCAGACTGAAATCCAGCGGATGCATATCCGGATCGCTGAAAAACAGGCTGAGCACGGTGTACGTCAGCCCGGAAAAGTGCATATCCAGCAGAACATCATGAAAATAATGGGTACTGTAAAAGCGGTGCCAGTCGGCATACTCCGTGGATGACATCCCGGCAAGCATGGCGCGCCAGTCGGGTCGCCCCATCTCACGCGCCAGTTTCAGGGCAAAACTCAGCTCACCGTCGAACACTTTCCCGCAGAAACAGGCTCTGCAGGCCCGGCGTCCTCTGCCTGTTCAGGGGAATTATTCACCACAAACTCAGACATTCCGGACAGCCGGTACACCACGTTTTCAGCCTGAGCAATTGCCTCCGTGGGCCAGGTGGTAAGCACTTCCTGCTCAATCTGCGTAATGGCTTCATTCATGGACGGCAGTTTTGTCTTCTGCGGATGGTTATGCCACAGAGACATCGCCACCAGAAACGCCCCGCTTCTGATAAGATCCTCTACAGACACCTGCAGGTTGCCACTGGATTCAGCCTTTTTTTCCTGCTCTTTCAACCAGGCGAGATGCTCAATACGCTGCAGGGCTGACAGTTCAGAAAGCGTGACGGTCACGCCGTTATATTCAAATGATTCGGTTTTCAGGAACATCGCTGACTCTCCGGATTAACTGGCGGTGACGGTGATTTCTGCAACCGCAGCAAACTCACCATTACCGGATACAACCGGAATGTTGACCTTGCCTGCAGCAACGCCGTTCACGGTGATGGTCATACCACTGACCGACACGGTGGCTTTTGTTTTATCCGCAGACACCGCACGGAAGCTCTTGTCGGTTACACCTTCCGGCTGGAATGCCACGGTCAGCGTGGTGCTCTGCCCTTTCACTACGGAAGCACTGGCTGGCGTTACCGTCATGCCGGTTGCTGCCGTCACCGTACTGCGATCTTCTGCCATCGACGGACGTCCCACATTGGTGACCTTCACCGTGCGGGTGATCACTTCCTTCGCCGTCACCGCTTTACCGATACTGCTGACCCAGCCACGGAACACATCGACCGTGCCGTTCGGGAAGCGGATTTTATAGGCACGGGTATCACCTTCATTAAACCACGCCAGCAGCGCCTGCTGCCCCTGCTCTCCGGGCATCCACGCCAGCGTGAAGCTGGTATCTCCGGCTGATTTCTGCCCCTGCCCGGTCGCAGTCCAGTCCGCATCTTCATCATCGAGATAGCTGTCGTCATAGGACTCAGCGGTCAGTTCGCCGGGCGTCAGGTCTTTAACTTTTGCCAGACGCGACCAGTCAACGTCTGAAAGCGGGTTCGCATAAGGGTCACCGTTCCCCTTATAAACCCACAGTGTGGTCCCGGCACCTTTCACCGGCATTGTAGGATTTGGTACAGGCATATCGTCCTCACATTTCATAGGTAATGACATAAGTCAGATCGGCTGAACTCCACAGGCCCGCATCATCGTCGCGTCGGTAGTCATAGCCACTGGCCACCATACTGGTGATCAAATCTGACAGTGCCGGGATATCGCTCATCACCGGATAAATCCGGGACTCCATCCACGAATCCAGCTCTGAATCCGGCACCTGAGCAGGCAGGAAAACTTCAATATGCAGCTCCGCCTGCCAGGTATCGCTGTCCAGCTCTTCGCCCGTGTATTCAGCGCTGGTGAGATAAACGGCAATTGCCGGAAAATCTTCCTCATCAAAAACAGCGGGGCGACCATCAAAAAGCGTCGCCCCGGTGTCATGCTTCTCCAGTGCATCCAGTACGGCTGCTCGGAGTTCAGTATGTTTCATCGCTTTATTACCATTCTCAGTTGATGCTGCAGCGCATAGCCCAGCTCTTTCGGAAGACGTTCACGCCGTATCCGCTCAATATTCTGTTTAAACGCCGTGGTCAGCGGCACTGCCATCGGGATTTTCACCACATCAATGGGGTAACGGTTTTTCCCGGCCACACGCTGCATGACATGCCAGCGGCCATTTTTCAGTTGCTGAATAAACGCGCCGGGAATACGACGGTTTCCCACCACAAGCACGCTGTCGCCACCTTTCAGGGATGAACGCTGCCCCTTTTTACGACGCCTGCGTCGGGACAGGACAACCCGCGCGTTACCCAGCCTGATTACGGGCAAATCCCCCCGGTTAACCTTGATTCTGGCCTGCGGATTTTTGACCGTGGCCCTTTTCAGCCTGGCCCTTTCCTTTACCAGTTTCCGGCGTACCTTTGTCTCACGGGCAACCTGTGACGCCGACTGCGATATCGCGGATGAAGCAACGCGGTTAATGGCCATTGCGGAGGCACCGGGCACCGCCGTTTTGCTGATACGGCTGAGGTTTTCAACGGCCTGCTCAAGACCCTGTATGGCCATACATCCCCCTTTCAGCGACGACGGCTGGCGGCAGGTGGTTGCCCCCGGTTGAGCCAGAGATAACAACTCCCTCCGTCATCCGGAGAAACACGGTCCACCCAGAACATCTCGCCGTTAATGGTCAGCGTGTCACCACGCCGTACAGCACAAACCGTATCCGTAAGCACAAATAATGACGGGTTACTTCCTTCAATACGGATCCCACTACTGGCAAAACCCAGCGACTCCGGATCGTCAAAAACGCCATAAACCTCGCCGCCACGCTGTGCACCGGAGGTGAACTGCGCACTGATGCCCATCACTTCAACAATCGTACTGTCCACCCCGGCAAGGGCGGCATCAAAGGCATTCTGAAAATCACGCATAAACAGCCATTCCACCATCAACGTGTGTTTTTGCATCTGAGGACATAATCAGAATCACCCGACCAACATCCGCAAGCTCAACGGATTCCCCCGTTTCACCATCAACGCCACAGAGATGGAGGCAGGTCAGAACTCTGATGCGCGTTAACGCGCCGGATGTTTCCTCACGAACATCATGAGCCGCGGTTTCACGCTCCCGGATATCCATATTCATAACCTGTACATCATCGCCGGATGACTGCATTTCCTCTTCCCATTCTGCCACCCGCTGCGCTATCTCTGCGGCACTCCCGGATATATCCGGCTCACGCCCCAGAATCAGGGCCAGTTCATCAAGCCGTTTCAGATTTTGCTCTTTCGTTGCCATATCAGCCCCCTGTGAAAAAAGACACGGGGGCATTTCGCCCCCGCTCACGGATTATTTCACCTGTACCACCACAAACTCATCCGGGTCCGGCAACACCATCAGCGGCGCGGACTGCGTCATGGTAAATTCACGGGCGGGATCCCCTACCGTCAGCCAGTGTTTCGGATAACGGGAAGAGGCCACCACACCTTCGGACAACGCCTGAGCATCCTGAATGGCACCGTAACAACGGATCCCATCTGCAGCAGTATTCCCCAGAACCAGCATGCCATCTGGAAGATAACGTTTTTCGATACCGTCTTCTGCTATATAAGACGTTTTCGCCACCACAATGGCCAGATCGCCGTAATACCCCTTGAAGGACACCACTGCGCCCAGATCTTTCACTGCCGTTTCGAGTTGAGAATTTGAACCGCGACGGGTATCCAGTTTTTCGCGGAACAGCTTAAAACCATTCAGAAGACGCCAGACGGTACCGTCCATAATGGCAATATTCACAAGACCGCTGGCCTGGTCGCAGTAGAGGTCAATATCATGTGTAGGATCGAACGTGTCACGATCCTGTTTTGACCACTCCTTACCACTACCCTGAGTGATGTTATTCTTCGTCGACCTGCCAAAATCGACCTCAATTTTCTCGAACTGGTCTCCTTCCATGGTGTATTTGCCATACAACACAGCATTTACCGCCTGCATTTCTTCCACCTGGACAATCGCGTGCTCTTCCTGTTTGAGGTTATCGGTAATGATACGCAGACGGCGGTAAGCCGGATCATTCAGTTGAGATGGATCTTCACCAGGAAGGCGCTCAACCGCCTGCTGGTAATTAAATTCGTGTTTCGGCTTGACGTAGCCCGGACGCAACACGCGGGTTTCACCACCACGATGACGCAGCACTTTTCCTTCAACAACCGGGGAGACATAGGCCGCCACCGGCGTTTTTCCGGTAATTTTGTCCAGCATCACCTCTTCGGTATGGAAATTCACCGTACGGCGGAAAAACAGCTCCAGAAACAGCGCACGAAATTTAACTTTTTGTTCGGTATAACCGAGTAACTGGCGGGTCGTAAACAATCCCATAAATCAGTTCCTTTCATTCAGAAATCAGTCAGGCCACCGCGGTGGCCTGATAACGTGTTACGGCAGCGCCGCGTGACTCAGGGCACTGCCGGCAAAGGCGTTGGCCTTTTTGTGTTCATCCACACTTTCAGGCCAGTGGATTGCCTCCGTCGCAAAGGTTCCCGACTTGTAATACGTCAGCGCCGTCTCTGTACCTTCAAGCGGCAGTACCAGTATGCCAACCGCACTACCGGCTTTCTGTCCGTCCCAGACCACCAGTTTCCCGGTGGCTTCATCCAGCATCAGGGGCGTCAGTGCCGGTGTTGGCGAGGAAATCCCGCTGCTGCCTGTGGCGGTATGAGCCGGATCATTACCGGCAAAAATACGTACTTCCGCACGCTGTTCAGTGATGGTTTTCGTCACCATATTGTAAAAACCTCCTATTGATGGTCAGCACTGACTTCATGGCATGGCCATGAGCATTTTCACGTCCGCATCACCGTCTGCTGACGTCTGTGGCACGCCACCCTGTACCGCTGCCGGTGAATGGTTCGCCATGAAATGTTCAAACATGGCGGTTGTGGATGCAGAGACCGGTTCTGCCTTACCTGATCCCGCAGCCAGCACAGCCCGGGCGCTCTCCACTGTCATTCCCGGGCAGGCAGCCAGCTGTTCAGCCTGCGCCTCAGCCCCTTTTGCCTCATCCAGTGCCATGATCTGATCACGGAGTGATGGTCCGGCATCCGCCTGCGGTGAAGCAGCCAGGATCGGGCGGGCTTTTTCCACCGTCATCTCCGGCATCGCCGCCAGCGTTGCCGCCAGTTGTTCACGACCGTTCGCTTCTTCACACGCCATAATGCGATCGGCTTCACTCTGCGTGGATGCCACCGGCTGCTGCGGTGCCGCCGCGGCCAGAATCGCCCGGGCCTGTTCAACGCTCATGCCCTGTTGTCCTGCCAGCATCGTGGCAAGCTGTTCACGTCCTTTCGCTTCCTGGCATGTCAGGATCCCCATCACTCGCTGGTTCTCCTGCGCGGCGGCTTCCGTTGCAGTTAATTGCGGCATAGTGCCTCCTCTGACATTACTGTTCAGCGCCGTGGCCATCACACTGATGGCATCCGACGCATTGATTAATTCATCCGCCAGCCCGGCCTCAATGCCGGACTGACCTTCAAAAACGGCAGCCTCTGTTCCCGTGACGGCATCAACAGACAGACCGGTATACATCGCCACTTTTTCGGCAAACATCCGGCGCGCCGCATCAATCCGCTGCTGCATGTCCTGGCGAACCTCTGCCGGCAACGCTTCAAACTGATTGCCATCCACCTTGTGCGCACCTGAGTAAATCAGCGTGATATCCACACCGGCCTGCGCCAGATGACCGGCATAGCTGACATGGCTCATCATCACGCCAATGGAGCCGATACGGGATGTCTGGGTAACCAGCCGTCGGGAGCAGGCCGACGCCAGCAGCATGGCTGCAGAACAGGCCGTGTCATTGCACAGTGCCCAGACCGGCTTCTGCTGACGGAGGCGGTAAATCATGTCAGCGCAGTCAAACGCGCCGGCGGCCTGCCCGCCCGGACTGTCAATGTCCAGCAGTACGCCCCGCACCTGGCTATCCGCCATTGCCTGCTGAAGACAGGCGACAATGCCGTCATAGCCTGTCATTCCGGAAAATGGCCGCATACCACCCAGCCGGTGCACCAGCGTGCCGGTCACCGGCAGTACAGCAATACCGTTCACCACCCGGTAAACACGGGCCGGTCGTTTACCTCCGGCCATATACTCGTCCGTTTCAGCCAGCATTCCGGGAGCATCAAGCTGTACCTGTTGTTGTGGTACCGAAAGACTTGCTGCCCCCATCTCGCGCCCGAGCGCGCAAAAGAAAACCCGCGCATAGGCGGGCTCCAGAAGCAGCGGTTCATTGAATGCTGCGGCAATAATGTGTGAAAGATTACGTCTCACGTGGTGTTGTCTCCTCTTCCGGCCTGCGACTCTCCGCTATCTGCTGCTGATACGCCTGCGATATCCACACCGGACGTGAGAGTCCGGCTTTTTGCCGCTCTGCAGATTCCCTGACCTGCTGGCGGAAAATGTCCTGATAATCCTCGCCCATCAGCGCCAGCTCTTTCTCATACGTGCTCAGTCCGGCCTCAATGCGCATCACTGATTCCTGGACTTCCTTGAGCCCGTCAATGGCCATTCTTCCGGCACCAATCCACTCTGCCCGTGACCAGGCTGATCGCGCCTGATAAAAATCAAAACGTGCCCGTGGCGGACGAATAATCCCCCGAAGAAGTGCCTCTTCCAGCCAGCAGGAAAACATCTGCGTGGCCAGCCGGGCCGCAATAAATTTTCGCCGCCCCATAAAATAGCGCCACGACTCATTGGCGGAGGCGCGGGCACTTGAGTAACTGACCTTCGAGTAATCACGGGACAACTGTTCGTAGGAAACGCCAAGACCGGCGGCGATATACCGCAGCAGCGCCTGTTCAAGTGCAGAAAATCCATTGTCTGAATCCTGCGCAGTCTGTAGTTTCAGATCATCACCAGGGAAAAGGTGCGGAATTTTGACTCCGCCCAGTGTCACGTTATTCGTGTCATACCAGCTGGAGAACTTCTCCAGAATATTAATAAGCGGATTATCCTTCTGCTCCTGTGGCGCGCCGGCGATATATTCAAAGGCCTTTTCGGTATCAAGTTCACTTTCAATCGTCGCTGCATACATCGCCTTCACTATGGCCGACTGAAGCTGTGTTGCCTGCAGGGAATCGAGCATCTTCAGCCGTTCCATGACGCTGTAAAACTGATTAGCCCCACGGGTCTGCCCGTCCTCCACCGGCTCGAAAATATGCAGCATGGCCGGACGCCCGGTGGGAAGTTCACGCGGGATCCGTTCCCATCGTCCACTACCAGAGAACGGAAAATCATCCTCACAGATATGGTACGCGACGGCACGGCCATATCGATCGACCTCCACACCGGCCCGCAGAAAACGGTTCCCCATACCGTGTCCAGGCGTGTCCACCCGTTTCGGACTCACAGCTTTAAAACGCGTACGGAATAACTGCGTGGTTTCTGTATCCCAGACCGGCTGCACAAAGATTTCGCCGTTAAACGCATGAACGCCCACACCTTCACGGATAAATTCCGTGAACGTGCGTTTTCCTTCCACGTCGATCTCGCCAGACATCCCTTCGGCGTATTCCGACCAGGCCGCCTCCACCTCATCGACAAAGCTTTTTGCTGCGGTCTCCCGCATCCCCAGCCAGCGCCAGTTCGGACGGTAGCTGATCAGAAACATATGCCCGACAATGTGATCCTTATGCAGGGCAACCGCATTAGCCGCTATTCCGTTATTGCGCACTAGATCATCTGCCCGGGCATTCCCCAGACGCAACGCGGGCAGCAGGGCCGCATCGGCACTCTGCGCCGGTGGCAACCACTCCGCCATTTGCCCGCCAAATCCTGCGCCGCCACCGTTGTAGCTGAGACTCTCACGAAGCGGAACACCGTTCACATCAATCAGGACAGGCGTTCGTTTCATAACCTCACTCCCAGCGGACGACGGCGACGTCGGGTTGTCCCCAGTACCGACTCCGCATCATTGATCGCCCGGTTAAGCTCATCCAGAGAAGCAGCCGTATATTCAATTCTGCGACCATCTTTCTGGACAGACACCACCCGTTTACCGGTTAATAAATCAAGGCGCGCCTGACGCAGCGCCTGCAGTTCAGCGACTGTAACCATTCACTCCTCCGGACAGCTTCGCTGCCAGTTCTTTAAGGGTTGGCCGGGTCGTCTCTTCTTCCCGGGATTTTGCCAGTACAGCCAGATCAAGCTGCCAGCGTTGCACGGACACACGTAATGCCGCGTAGGCATACACCAGGCAGTCCAGCGCTTCGTTACGCCGCTTTTTGTTATCCCACAGCAGACGCATCTTTCCTTTTTCCCACTTCTCCACAAGCTCTTCCGCGACCAGTTGCTGCGCCTCTGTCTGCGAAAAAATCTCCGGATCATCAGGAAAACGGATGGCATACGACGTGGATTCATCCGCAGGCGTGGGCTCGGCTTTCATACGGGCATAGAGAATTTCTTTTGCGGTGTCTGTCCCCACTTCACACAGATACACGCCCCGCTGATTGCGGGTTTTTGGCATGGTGATCACCGGCTTGCCATAGACAGATGCGCCTTTTACCGGCAGCACCCGGAAAACACCGTGTTTTTTTGACCTCTGATAAACGATTTCGCCATCGATACCCCCGATGTCCCAGCAGACACGGGAAATGGTCATTTCGGTTCCGTCTGCATGGCGGTATTTTTTGTTGATCGCCGCATCCACACGTAACAGCGTCTCTTCCTCATCGGGACGTCCCATAATGATGATTTTATCCACCAGAAAGGCTTCCTCTCCCGGAGCCCATCCCCAGACATACATCTCAAAACGGTTTCGCTGCGAGTCAATGCCCGCCGTCAGATAAACCACCCGGGCTGGCACCGCCGCCGTGTAATGCACGACCTTATCAATCAGTACCTGGTGATCGAGTTTTTCGCCCACGGCCTCTTCGTAGGTCTCGCCCAGCGTGGTGTTCACAAAGGTTTTCAGGCCGTTGGGATCTTTCAGTGCATCCAGCCAGTCATAGACTATCTGTACCCAGGTGGTGAACGGACTGTACGCCGTCCAGATATGGAAAGTGATGGAGCGCGGCGGCGGAATTTCATCACCCCGGGCGCTGAAAAACATCAGGCCGTCACGGGTCCACATGCCCGTGTTTTCACAGATCCACCGCCCGTTGCTCTGGTCAAGCTCAGACTGATGGATCACGCAGCCATGATGTTCACAGAGGTAGAAAACGCTTTCGGGGCTGTCCTTCTCCCATTTAAGGCCAAAAGGCGTGGATTCATCGCCAAATTTCAGATACTGCGCCTCCCCACAGTGCGGGCAGGGCACATAAAAACGCATGAAATGTGCCGACTCGTTAGCGGCTTTTTCGATCTGGCAGGAGCCTTTGATTTTAGGCGTCGAGCCGCGAATGGATTTTGGCCATACAGAGCCCTCAATACGTTTATCCCCCAGCAGGGTTGGCGAACCCTCTTTTTCAACATCCGGTTCGAACGAGGAAAGTTCGTCATAGCAGACCACATCCACGGATTTTTCACGGTAGTTTTTGGCGGCAGCGCCGCCCAGGCACCAGAAACCGACGCCCGATGAAAAGCGTTTCAGCGTGAGGGTATTATTACGATGTTTACGACCCAGCCATGGGGAAAGGTCTTTCAGGCATGGCACGTCCCTAATCGTCGTCTCCACGTGAGACTTCATAAAATCTTCAGCGGCAGAATCCGTGGGCTGAAAAAGCAGACTGTTTCGGGATTTATGCTCAATAAAATACCCGACCACCCCCAGCAACATCTTTGTATAGCCAACACGGGCAGATTTAATCAGATTAACAGTGCGGACCTGATCATTCCCCATACTGTTCATGATGGCGATCTGGAACGGCAGCGTTTTCCATTCGCCGTCACCGTATGAGGATTCTTTCGGCAGATAATAATACTGGTCAGCCCATTCAACTGCCGTCATCGGTACAACCCTGACCAGAGGCTGCAGCGCAACCGAAACGGCAGCCATCAGATTATTCAGTTGTTGCTCTGATATATTCATCCAGCAAATCCGGTAATTTATCCCCTGCCCGCGCACACTGATTTGCGCCCTTCGCAATAAGGGTTTTCAGATGGTCAAGATGACGTGGCGTTAAATCCGGGAACTGTCGCTGCATGGATAACGGAATAGAATCAAGCGTACTGGACAATGCCATCGCCAGCTTGCTGAGGGCGAAAACGCAGAAGTCTGAATCGATGAGCTTACCTTCGGTTACCTGATTTTTAAGTTTTTGAGCTACGGCCTGTTCTTCTGTCAGTTCAGCTCTGGCCCGAAGCAGCCTTTCCTCCAGATCGCCCCCGTCATCAGGTGTTCTATGATTGTGTTGTCGCCGCTCGCGATCTATCTCCAGTACAGTTTTAACGTCATAAAAAACTTCCCTCCCCCGACGCTCGACAGGAGGAACGCCCCATTTATCAAATGCCTGAACAGAGATACCGATGGAGGAGGCCATATCACTTTTATTCAATAAAAAGGCCATCTCCTCTCCATAAGTCATCGATAAAAAGCGATACAACAACCATGTGTTTTTACAAAACCATTTGATATCATTTAATTTTTTCACATTAATGACATCAAAGCACATCGTAAGGTTGTTGTATTTATTTTATTTTCACCTTACTTATCAATTAGATATACCAAACAATTAAACAACAACCACCCCCTCAAAAAATCTCATAAATAGCGAAAAACCGCGAGGTCGCCGCCCCGTAACCTGTCGGATCGCCGGAAAGGACCCACAAAATGATAATAATTATCATCTACATATCACAACGTGCGTGTACGCCATCAAACCACGTCAAATAATCAATTATGACGCAGGTATCGTATTAATTGATCCGCATCAACTTAACGTAAAAACAACTTCAGACAATACAAATCAGCGACACAGAATACGGGACAACCTCATGTCAACGAAGAACAGAACCCGCAGAACAACAACCCGCAACATCCGCTTTCCTAACCAAATGATTGAACAAATTAACATCGCTCTTGATCAAAAAGGGTCCGGGAATTTCTCAGCCTGGGTCATTGAAGCCTGCCGTCGGAGACTAACGTCAGAAAAGAGAGCATCTACATCAATCAAAAGTGATGAATAATGAATATCCCGGTTTCTTTACCTCCCCTCCCACCCCGCACAGGACTGGCGAACGTGTGGGACAAATATGTGAGTCATAAACGCCTTATCTTCAGAAATGCAGTTGGCATCCGAACAGGACGATATTGTAACTTCACCTAATTACGAGGCATTGCAGTAGTTGAATTGTAGTTCTGTATTAGCCTGACAGTGACAGAATGCGATATTGACTCTGTCACAGGTGAAATAGTTTGAATGGTTAGCAGTTATGGCGATCAGTCAACCACCAGGGAATAATCCTTCGAATTCTTATCGTGCTTCACCAACGCTGCCTCAATTGCCCTGAATGCTTCCAGAGACACTTGATGTTCTATACATGCAATTACAACATCCGGATAACTCATAGAAATGGTGCTAGTGAGCATAGTTTTTACACGGACCTGATCCAAGGATGAGTCATCAGTGTATGGATCTTTATGCATTTTGTCGCTCCATGCGTTTGCTCTTCACTTGCGGCTAAAAATATAACGTCAAATCACTCAGCATGAAAGTGTGAAAGTTTCAGCGCGTTTCCCTTACATAATCTGTCGTTTGTATTCTCTCCAGGCATACCGGAAAGACTAGGTATTGTCACACAACCAATACCACCGACTATCGAGATTTATATCTATTCGGTAATGTTTAAATATAACAAAACCCCGTAAAAACGAGGTTTATGGGTAAATTGTATTGTTGAATAGCATCTGATAAGAAATTGATGCTAATACTATAAACATACTAGATTAAATCAATCTTGATATCATAGCTTTCAAGACCAGTCATTTTTTCCCGTGCAGTAAACTGGATACTGGTAACTTCTTTCCCGGTCTTTTTCTTAAGCTCAATAATTTTTTTTGTTATATATTCAGAAATATCTGCTTCTGTTTTTGTTTTTAACTCTTCAATGTTCATCATTTCCTCTTTTAGTCTGTTATGACTTTCCTGGTACACAGTAGTGTCAATTATATGGAGCAAACGTATAAAAGATAAGATGAAACATCGCAATAATCAACATACGACAGTCTAAATTTCGCACAAACAGATAAAGATGATTATCCTTTATTATCAAGGCATTAGAATGAAATCAATTCAAGAGTCTCATTGCTGCTTCCAGAATTTCTTCTGAAGTTACATGTCGATCCGCTGCTACATAAATGACTTTATGATCTCCGGTCAGAGATGGAAACCCTGCAGCCATTACAGTGAGATGTGTTGTTTCGCCATTTGGATATTCACGCATGATGGTGTTAACTCCGGTCATCACTGGCACTACCATTGCTGGTTCAGAGTTAAAAAAAACTATTATTTTTTTCATGATGTTACCGTAATATGTGAGTATCCATCGACTAGACACTAAGCAAAAAAGCTCCCGAAGGAGCCTTCATTTTCACTTTCTTAAATCTAACGACAGACGGCTAACATTTAAGTATTGTGAAATATTATCAAATGTAATCATCATTGATTTACAAAAGATACATTTTGCCCCGAAAGGATTCCTGTCAGAAACATCAAAAGATGATGTTCTATACTGAGAACCATGGCAACACGGGCATCTAAAGTGAATATGGTTTGTAATATTTTCTACCTCAAAGTGCCACTACATGAACAGCCGCGGGGCCTTTAGGTCCGTTCTCAATACCAAATTCGACTTGCTGATTCTCAGTTAACGTTTTGAAATCGTTGCTCTGAATAGCTGAGAAATGGACAAACACATCTTTGCTACCATCTTTCGGCGTGATGAAACCAAAACCTTTTTCAGGGTTAAACCATTTCACTAAACCAGTCATTTTGTTAGACATCATTATTACCTTTTGAAGAAGTTAGCCCTTGGGCAGAATGGTCCGAAAAAAATATCAGAGAGAAAAACCAACAAGGAAATCTCAAGAGGTACAAATAATAAAATTATAACAATGACTGCTTCAGATAATTTTGTAACAAACCAGAACACCATTAACGCATGATTAACCAACCATAGCAAGGATTACTTTTGTAAAGAAAAACACACGAATGAAACAATAGCTTTATTTATTAATAAAACGTGTCATTCTGTCTAATGACCTTTTATCTTACCCTTAAGATTTCAAGGATTTTGACTCATGGAAGAGTCCTTTTTATTTAAATTTCACATTCAGCGCTAAAAATAATCCGATTTAATGTTAATCTACATCTAATATGTTTTATCCCTTAAAGATTCATAAATCCGTTGACAAGTCACTCCTGCGATGTAGCGTTTGTCAGCAATTTCAGCATAAAGCTGAGCTTCTGCTGCAATATCTCCGAGCATGTTGGTGAGCATTCCTTCGGCGGCTTTGGTTGTTTTGCCTCTGACGGCAGCGGCAAGATTTGCGGTATGCTGCGCTGCGTCAAGGCGTATGGCATATTTTGTTGCTTCGGCACGCAGCTGGTTAACACTATCAGACAGATCAGCAGCCCTGGCAGAAATTTCAGCGGCTTTCTGTTGTGCATCTTTAACAGCCTCATCACGGGATATAGTTCGCCCCTGTTCAATTATTCGAGCAGCAAATTGGACATTTACCTCTTGAGATAATTCGGCAGCATCACGCTCCGCCCATTTTTTTTGCCATCCTCTGTCGCTCCAGACATTACCTACGACAAATCCTACCAACACGAGCAAAATCACCGTGAATATCTGATTCACTGTTCTATCCCCCAGCAGGTTAATGCACTCTCCTGGTCACGACGAATAACCTGACCGTAACAGTTATTTGATCGAATGCGGCAATCGCGCCCCCTGTCCTTAATCCACCAGCGAATCGCCTCGCAGGCACCTTTACGATCACCTGCATTCAGCCGCTTATAAAACGTCGACGGGAAACACTTACCGGGGCCAATGTTATAGGGACAAAATGACGCCATACCCGCTTTCTGTGGTTCGGTCAATGGCACTTTAATATTGCGCTCCACCCATGCCAGCGCCTTATCCCGTTCAATGGCATTAACCTGATCGCATTTTTCCTTCGTCAGTTTCATGCCAGGAATAACAGGTTTACCATCCACCATCGTGGCCCCTCGACAGATGGTCCATATGCCGGAACCATCGCGGTATGCCGTAGTGTGGTTACCCTCTTTTTCATCCAGAAACTGGTCAAGTATCTCAGGAGCAGATGCGCCTGCTCCAATCAGCGCCAGAACGGCCGCTGACAGGCCGTATTTGATTTTTGCGTTCATGGATATTTATCAGGATTTATCGGTTTCTGAACCCTGGATATGTTTATCTGTCCCGGCCTGTTGAATCAGGCGGGGAAAAGGTAAAGACAATCAAGAGGATTATTTATGGACAATAACACCATTTCTCTACAGGAGTTGCTCGACTGCATTTCAAAGCTTCGGGATGATGTAAATGCCCTCACTGTTGCATTTTCATATTTGGCCTTATCAATTCCCAGAGAACAAATGCAACCAACACTGGCATCGCTCCTGCTTGAATCACGCAACCCCAAATGGTCCCAGGAACAACAAAATTCTTTCAAGTGGCTGGCGGCATTACTGGAAGAAAAATATGCTGGTAAAATTACCATTTCGGTGGAGTCTTCAGAGAATCAGTAATTCTTCCTGGTAGCTTTCCTTTGTAGGTTATCCACACATTCTGCGCCTCTAAAATTACGGGGCGCTTTTCCGGCGACTGCTCATCCCCTTCACATAACCCGGCTGCAACTTCCAGGAAGACCTGTCTGATGCTCCTTCTGGCTGCTGCCTCATAAAACTCCAGCGCGGCACCTTCAACACGGTCCAGCGAGATGTCCAGGTCAAAAATTTCACCGTCAAAGCATTTTTTGTCCCTTAATGCTACAGTTACCGCAACTTTATTCTCAAAATTGCGGATCCCTTTCACAATCAGTTCATAGTTTTGTGTCATTGAATTACTCTCCCCGTGCAACCTTACGCTTGTCTTCTTTAATCTTGAAATAAAGGTTTGTCAGGTACGTCAGCAAGCCAAATACCAGACTACCCAGCACACCGATTGCAGCCCACTGTGACGGAGTTACTTTATCGAGTAACTGCAATGCCCAGAAACCAGCATTACCAGCCGATGTGCCATAGGCGATACCTGTTGTTAACTTATCCATTGATTTCATATCCTCACCCCGATGTACACAGATGGTGCAATATGTTTGAAAAGATCGGAGTCTATGGGGTAGTTTTTATAGCAAACGTTGTTCTCAACGGCGCTAAAAAACAGACACATTAAAAATGTGGGTAATTATTTTAAAAGAAAATCATATATTAAATAATAATACGAGATATGTTTTCATATTTAGTGTACTGTATACGGCCATTTATACAGGAAAAGCCTATGTCAGAACGTAAAGACTCAAAATCACGCCGTAATTATCTCGTTAAATGTTCCTGCCCAAACTGCACCCAAGAGTCAGAACACAGTTTTTCAAGAGTACAAAAAGGTGCCCTTTTGATCTGCCCTCATTGCAACAAAGTATTCCAGACAAATCTTAAAGCTGTAGCTTGATTGATTTTATTCGTAACAAGTATTTTTTATATTTTAATAACATATTTAAAGCAGATAATAAAAAACCCGCCTGAGCGGGTTTAATATTGTGGTACTTTTTGTGGGAGTCATCCACTTACGCACTTTGTTTTGCTATGCCAGCAGTTAGCTTCTGCTGTAAAACTATTCATGCAGCAAACCTGCACTTCACCACAATGGTTAGCATACTTTTCCTGATTAAGTTATTGCCAAATATGCTGGCCATTGTTTCATGTATTGGACCTCCTTACTATTTATTAAAGAGATCCAATATTCACCACTCTGTCTGTATCTCCACTCAGGCATCAGCCTTCTTCGTTATCGTATACAGACAAACTATGAATTTTAATCAGTAATTATGACATTTGCTGCTGCAGGACCTTTAGCACCACTCTCTACAGAGAAGGTAACCTTTTGACCTTCAAATAAGGTTCGATAATTATCATTCTGAATCGCAGAAAAATGCACAAACACATCTTTACTACCATCAACAGGAGAAATAAAGCCAAAACCTTTATCAGCGTTAAACCATTTTACTAAACCAGTCATTTTATTTGACATTCTACATTCCTTAACTTGAGCCTTTCGGCATAAATGGCTTGTATAACAGAAACGACTTCGTACTTAATTGGAGAGACTCAAAGAAGGAATAAGTGAATAACACCTGAAATGAGAACTGCTTTAGTAAACTACTTCGTATATCGTCTGTTCTTCAAACCGACGCAATCATTAACGCATAGTTGAACATATGAAGCAATGTTTATTTTAGACATCCAGCCATCTTCAACCCCATCAAAAAACTATAGCTTTCTTCAGGAACGTGTGTATAGTGCGCCAAGTTATCAGTATTAAGGAATTTTTTTGTCCCGTAAAATGACAGGAATTCTCAAAACCTTTGACGGCAAAAGCGGCAAAGGTCTTATAACCCCATCCGATGGTCGTATCGATGTCCAGCTTCATGTTTCAGCGCTCAATCTCCGCGATGCAGAAGAAATTACCACCGGATTACGCGTGGAATTTTGCCGGATAAATGGTCTGCGTGGACCATCAGCTGCCAATGTTTACCTTTCATGAGCTATATTAAAGCTTTAACTTCAAGCCCCATCGAATCAAACATGGAGAGTTTTCATGAATAAACCCGTCTGTCTTGATGACTGGTTGATTGGCTTTAAAAGCTTATGCTGTACTTTGACCTTAATAGCTCTGCTAATAATGTAATAAGCAGACTCATTGTATCTATGGACATTGTACTGGAAGAAAACATTTTAAACATCAGGCAAAAAACAAAGTCACCCGATAAATAATAAGTAAACTAACATGAATCCCGTAATGAGATTCAACATCTCTATTACCCTATTTAAAGCACAAAAACCCGCTCATCAGCGGGTTTTCTACTTTTTCTTAACTTCGGGTATACAAAGCCCATCGTTGAAAAAATTTTATCCATATTTTTTGAAAAATGCAAGCATCACGTCGCCATCTTCGGCGAAAATCACTTATCTCGTCACCTTTCTCAATTGTGCTTCAGCGTAAGATTCCTCCTGCCAGCACTTTGTAACCAGTTTATCAATGACATTTGCATATCCTTTATACCACTGATAATCACTCAGGTCCGGTACCAGCTTCTGGACATGATGCCGCGCCAGTGTGGTTGGTAAACGACTAAACCGTTTTCCATTGCAACGCCCACAAATCTTATAAACAGGTGTGCCATGAAGCCGGGTCCTTTTTTCATCCAGGACAATACCTTTACCCTTACACC
>OBXS01000156.1_pt1 | contig 1592 bp, 2 predicted proteins | sample 1476681 | NCBI WGS metagenome assembly OBXS01 (sample SAMEA2580183, study PRJEB22360) | human gut metagenome | biome: human gut; feature: human-associated habitat; material: faeces | place: Denmark | collected 2008/2010
GAAGCTTAATTGAACTCGGGCTAAAAGCTCAAGTTAACTGATTTGAACCCGAGCGAGGCCCGGTGCAAAAAAGATAAACTGCTTTGTGTTCATCGAACACTGCATCAGTTTCCTATTTTTGCCTTGGGCCTTTGTCGCTCTTAGTATCATTTTATTACCAGCGGAAGTGTGCGAATGCACGGTTAGCTTCAGCCATACGGTGAGTATCTTCACGTTTCTTAACAGCTGCACCAGTGTTGTTCGCTGCATCCAAGATTTCTTTTGCAAGACGGTCTTGCATTGTGTGTGACGAGCGATTGTTACCAACCAACGAAGTCCAAGTGTTGTACGACGTTCTGGACGAACTTCAACTGGGACTTGGTAGTTAGAACCACCGACACGGCGAGCACGTACTTCAAGTACAGGCATGATGTTTTCCATAGCTGTTTCGAATACTTCAAGAGCGTCGTTTCCAGTAGCTTCTTTAATTTGTTCGAAAGCTCCGTAAACGATTGAAGCAGCTGTACCACGTTTACCATCAAGCATAACGCGGTTGATAAGACGAGTAACTAATTGTGAATTGTAAAGCGGATCTGGCAATACATCGCGTTTAGGCGCACGGTTTTTACGACTCATTTTTCTTTATCCCCTTTCCTTATGCTTTTGGTTTTTTAGTACCGTATTTAGAACGGCCTTGTTTACGATCGTTTACACCTGCAGTATCAAGTGCTCCACGGACGATATGGTAACGTACCCCTGGAAGGTCTTTTACACGTCCACCACGAAGAAGAACCACGCTGTGTTCTTGCAAGTTACTTCGATCAAGTTGCTCAAACGTACACGAGCGAATTTACGAAGGGCTGAGTTAGGTTTTTTAGGTGTCATTGTTCCAACACGAGTTGCAACACCACGTTTTTGTGGTGAAGAAACGTTTGTTTGAACTTTTTTATGACTGTTGTAACCAACGTTCAAAGCTGGTGATTTAGATTTTTCTACTTTTGATTTACGCGGTTTGCGAACCAATTGGTTAATTGTAGGCATCTACATTCTCCTGTGAAATTTTTTATTTTTGGTGATGGTACACTTGGTGACAGCTACCATCTGTGTGTACTTTTGCAACATTTGTCAGCACGTCCCTGTACACTCTTGAGAGACCAAAAGTAAAAAGTACCGTCTATTATTATAACATGACGGCACTTTGATTGCAAGATGTTTTTTTATTTTTTAAAGAAGTCGAAAAAGTTCATTATTGACCAGCTTCAGCAGGTTCTTCTGCCCCTGTAGCTGCAGCCGGAGCATACTGTTGTTGCTGTTGTGGTTGAACTGTCGCATTGGCTCCAGCTACTCCAGCATTAGCATTAGCATTGGCATTAGTATTTGCGTTCGCGTTGGCATTAGCGTCTGTTTGAGTCTGCTGTGTTGCCGCTGTGTCGCTCTCATAGGTCAGTCCATAATAGTTAGCGATGTATTGGATACGCGCCTCAAGCGATTGCTTTTGAGTCGCATCTTTGACTTTCTTCACAGCAGCTTGGGCAGCGTTCACAGAATCTTGACTTGGAGTTGTTTCCATTTGAACGACTGCTTTTTCAGCAGCTTCTGTATTTTTCTTTTCT
>OBXS01000169.1_pt1 | contig 1382 bp, 2 predicted proteins | sample 1476681 | NCBI WGS metagenome assembly OBXS01 (sample SAMEA2580183, study PRJEB22360) | human gut metagenome | biome: human gut; feature: human-associated habitat; material: faeces | place: Denmark | collected 2008/2010
TGTGGAGAAACTAACGCATGAACAGTTTAACAACACACTACCGTCGCTCGCAACTGATTGCGCTTCCTGTACCGGGTGGAAAAGCGAAGGTGGAATATTGCTATGCAGTGAATGTACCAGGTGACAGGGAAATTGTAACCCACTGCTTTGCAGAGTGGGCTGTGGGTGATTTCAACCGGCAGAAGGAGACAGTCCTTTGCGACAAGTTAACCGCTGGTTCAAAGATCACTACGGAGTGCCCGTCAGAGTCATTCGTTGGGAACCGGAAACACAACGGGTTATCTACCTCCGCGAAGGTTATGAGCATGAATGCTTCAGTCCGCTCGAACAGTTTCGTCGTAAATTCAGGGAAATAGAGGTCGGTCATGAGCACTAAATTAACCGGCTATGTATGGGATGGTTGCGCTGCATCAGGCATGAAGTTATCCAGCGTGGCAATTATGGCCCGCCTGGCTGATTTCAGTAATGACGAAGGTGTGTGCTGGCCATCAATTGAAACCATTGCCCGTCAGATTGGCGCGGGGATGAGTACCGTCAGAACGGCTATCGCACGGCTGGAAGCAGAAGGCTGGTTAACGCGTAAGGCGCGTCGCCAGGGTAACCGCAATGCGTCGAATGTTTATCAGCTTAACGTTGCGAAGCTTCAGGCAGCGGCATTTTCTCAACTGTCAGATTCTGACCCGTCAAAATCTGACGCATCAAAATCTGACCCGTCAAAATTTGATGCGTCGAAATCTGGCAAAAAAGCGGGTTTTCACCCGTCAGAATCTGGCGGGGATCCGTCAGTAAAATCAAAACATGATCCGTCAGATAAAAAACCTTCTCGTCCGGACGCTTCGCAACCGGACACGCAGACGGCTGAACAGGATTTTTTTACTCGCCATCCTGATGCGGTTGTATTCAGCCCTAAAAAGCGCCAGTGGGGGACGCAGGATGATTTGACCTGCGCACAGTGGCTCTGGAAAAAAATCATCGCCCTGTACGAGCAGGCTGCCGAATGTGACGGCGAGGTGGTTCGTCCCAAAGAACCGAACTGGACAGCCTGGGCAAACGAAATTCGCCTGATGTGTGTGCAGGATGGTCGTACTCACAAACAAATCTGCGAGATGTACAGCCGCGTCAGCCGCGATCCGTTCTGGTGCCGTAACGTGCTCAGCCCGTCGAAGCTGCGGGAAAAATGGGATGAGCTTTCCCTGCGCTTATCGCCGTCCGTCAGCACGTACACCGAAAAACGCGAAGACCCGTACTTCAAATCCAGTTACGACAACGTGGACTACAGCCAGATCCCGGCAGGATTCAGGGGGTGAGCATGAGTCTTTTGAATGACGTTCAGAAATTCATTGAAGCCCATCCGGGGTGTACTTCCGGAGACATTGCGGATG
>OBXS01000174.1_pt1 | contig 1289 bp, 2 predicted proteins | sample 1476681 | NCBI WGS metagenome assembly OBXS01 (sample SAMEA2580183, study PRJEB22360) | human gut metagenome | biome: human gut; feature: human-associated habitat; material: faeces | place: Denmark | collected 2008/2010
AGCGTACTGGTCTTCTAAATCCAAGCCATTTTCAAGTAGGATGGGTAGGTCGCTCTTTTTGGCATTGTATCCGATCAAGGGCCGGTCTCCTACAAAGGCCTTGAATTCGCTGAGGACCTGTTCTAGTTGTGGGGCATTTTGGATCTTGTCCTGGGTAATGCCAGTGAGGCCGTTAATAAAGCTTTTTAGAGGCTTATCGGTGTAGACGTAGGAGTCGTAGTGGTCGACTTCTTTACCGTCCGTAAAACGTACGGCAGACACCTGGATGATCTGATAGGCGCCTTCGTATTGGTTAAATTCGAGGTCAAAGGCGATATAATCTTCTAATGCTTTCTCCTGTGGTAGAAAAGAAAAGGGACTGGTAGGATCCAGCCCCGGATTATCGACGGAAAACGCGTGCCCAGAAACCTTTGCTTTCTTGCTCTTGAACTTTTTCGTTGGCTTGTTCGAGTTCAAGTTTCAAGGTATCGCGGTCGTTCATTGCTTGTAAAGTCAATTGTTGTTGTTGGTCCAATTGCTTGTCTTTTTCAGCAATTTGAACGTCTTTCACGCGCAACTGTTCATCTTTCTTAGCGAGTTGCTCGTCTTTGGCTTTGAGTTGCTCGTAGAGACGGACGATTTCAGCATTTTTTTCATCTACCAAAATTTCCATCAATTCGCGTTGTTTCACATCATCGCTGACGGGCTCATCTTCAAAAATAGTTTTTGGTAGATTTCTTCGAGCTTGATCAAGCCACTACGGGTTACAACGGTAACCCCTTTTTCGTTCTTTTGTGTATCTTCTGGAGCCAGCGCTTTGACACGGTTATTGACCGCCTGGCGGCTGACTCCTAAAATTTCAGCAATTTCGCTGACAGTTTTTTCAATCGCCATAACTTCCTCTAATATCTTTTTCTATGAAATACTCTATTAGATAGTAACATAAGTAGGCTAAGCTGTCAAATGAAGCCGAGTAAGGGCAAGCCTTGAGACCACGATTAGCGGGTCTCTGTCATTTCAGGAAGATGGAGGCTGGATTGTGCTAAATCAATGGTCAGTTGGTAATCGGTTTGATCGCGCACAGTGATTTCAAAGTCCGTTGTGTAAAGGACCAGGCGAAGTGTCGCTCCTTTTTCGAGCTTGTAGATGGTTGGTTGAAGATCAAAGTCAAATTCCATCCACTCGCCTGGCGTCACAGCCTCAACCTCTAAGAGGTCATGACGATTTTGGAGGTTGAGATAACCTTTAGAAATGACTCGTTGGCCAGCTTCTTTGAAAGGCAACTCAGTCAAATTGTCTAGCATATGGTA
>OBXS01000185.1_pt1 | contig 1075 bp, 1 predicted proteins | sample 1476681 | NCBI WGS metagenome assembly OBXS01 (sample SAMEA2580183, study PRJEB22360) | human gut metagenome | biome: human gut; feature: human-associated habitat; material: faeces | place: Denmark | collected 2008/2010
GTCTAGCTGGCATCTTTTTTACTTTTACATTGATGGTTCTTTAGCTGTCATTCAGTTGCTTCCGTTTCTAGTAGGTCTGCTAACTAACTGCTTTATCTTATCGGCCTTGTATCATAAAACGCAAAATTTATGGATCTGTGTCATGACTCATGCCTGTATTAATTCCTTGTCTCAGATTCTAGTGAATGAAGATGGATGGCTATCTCTAGTCAGTAAGATTCTTATGATTGCAAGAAAGAAGTATGTAACTCTAAAGGAGAAATAATGAGCAAATTTATTTCAAAACAATCAGTCGCGATCTGGTATGCATTGACTGCCCTCCTTGCTACCTTTCTAGTAGGGCAAGTGATCCTTTGGTTTTTCCCAGATAGGAGTAGTATGGGGGCCTCACTACTGTTTATCCTAATGAACTTGATTCCCATGATTACTGCGGCTGTCTTTTCTCTTGTGTTGAGGGAAGTTAACTCCTTGGGTGATTTTTTCAAAAAGATTTTTCTTCAAAAAGAAAGTTCCCTATCCTGGATCCTAGCTTTCTTCATCCCCGTCATCTATTATGGGATTTCCATCTTGCTTATGCTTTACTGGGAACTCCCTCTTGGCCTTCTTCCTCTATTTTCCTTGGACCTTTTTATATGGAGGTCTGGAAGAAGTCGGTTGGCGTTGGTTTTTACAAGAGCATCTTTCCTTTAGTAAGCACTTTATACCTAAAATGATGGTTCTTTCCATTGTCTGGTTCCTCTGGCATATTCCTATCTATCAACTCCCTTGGATTACAGCAGGTTCGTCCAACTATCTCATCTTTTACCTGATGATTTTAGGGAATACCTTCCTATTTGGAGCGCTCAAGGAGTACTCGAAAGGAGCTGTCCCTTGTATCCTCGCTCATATGCTAATTGATAGTCTGGCTGTCCTTATGCTGGTTCAAAGTTCTCTTCCTAAGATTATCCTTCTAGTTATTTTCGAAATCCTAGTAGCCTCTTGGCTAGTGGCTATACGAAAATCAGAGAAATAGAATTGTAACTTTTTCGGTGGGAGTCTGTCATCTTTACCCTTTAGGACTTCAATGTAGACTCCA
>OBXS01000189.1_pt1 | contig 1039 bp, 2 predicted proteins | sample 1476681 | NCBI WGS metagenome assembly OBXS01 (sample SAMEA2580183, study PRJEB22360) | human gut metagenome | biome: human gut; feature: human-associated habitat; material: faeces | place: Denmark | collected 2008/2010
TAGAAAATTGGTTGAGAATTAGTTCAGGAGGCAAGAATACTGGACAATTATCCAGGGACACAGGTTCGAGTCCTGTATTCTCAATGAAACAAGTCAGCAGTTGCTGGCTTTTTATTTTGTGAAGAGAGAGGAGGTGACACTATGAACATTGTAGATCCTATTCGTGATAAAGATGACATCAAGGCAATGAAGGAATATTTAAAAGAAACTATTTGTTGTTTCTATTCGGGATTAATTCAGGCTTGCGTGTCGGAGATATCTTGAGGATACGAGTAAAAGATGTTCAGGGTTGGCATATCAAGATAAAAGAGCAGAAGACTGGTAAGCAGAAACAGATCAAGATGACGAAGACTTTGAAAAAGGAAGTCAGAGAATATATCAAAGACATGCCACTACATTATTACTTGTTTCAAAGTCGCATCGGAAAAAACAAACCACTCGATAGAAGAACGGTGGACTGGATATTAAAGACGGCTGCTCTCGAATGTGGCATTGAAAATATAGGGACTCATTCGATGAGGAAAACATTCGGGTACCATTACTACAAGAAATACAAAGACGTGGCAATGCTCATGGATCTATTTAATCACTCATCTCCTGCGATCACGCTGAGGTACATTGGAATTAGACAAGATCAACGAGATAAAGCCATGTCTAATTTTGATTTATAGTTATCAATTAGACACAACGAGTAAAACGCTAATTAGTTTTATTAGTTGCCTGCTATTCATTTATTTTACAGGCTTTTTAAAGCTGGTGCGAATCAGACAGAATATAAGATATGTCTAATTCAAGAGAGAAAAACAACATAGTTTTCAGAAATAATATAATGAATTTCAGAAATAGATAATTGAAAGTATGAAATGTTACAGAGGATTTAAGAATTGAAAGTAGATGTTTCGACAAGAGAAAGTCGTAGAGAGTTTTATCTTTCAAGATCATGGAGACAACTGAGACTCGAAGCAATGAGTCGAGATCACTTTGAATGTGTTTGGTGTCGAGATGCGGGCAAAGTGACGACAGACAATCTCGAAGTCGA